>Ga0066376_10000517_pt1 | contig 35866 bp, 31 predicted proteins | sample Knorr_S15_td_Bot_FD_77009 | JGI IMG/M metagenome (GOLD analysis project Ga0066376, IMG submission 77009) | Marine microbial communities from Southern Atlantic Ocean transect - Knorr_S15_td_Bottom_ad_5009_LV_A | ecosystem: Environmental > Aquatic > Marine > Oceanic | place: Southern Atlantic... | reverse complement strand
TTTTACCGGCTGCCAATCGCCGTGTACCGCTTCGTACCTCATGCCCTACGGTCGGAACGGTCCATGATTTTTCAAGCATTCATGTGGAAGGAAAATATGATCGCGCCTGAATGTTTTACATCACCCGCGTCCTTCCGTTTCTTATTCGGCGATTGGACCACGTGGTGACCGTCAGTGAAAGCAGCAAGTGCGATATTCTTGAGTATGCGCAAGTGCCCGGAGACCGCGTGACGGTTATTCCTTTAGCGGCTGACACCAACTTATATATGCCACGAGACAAAGTACATGCCCTGACTTCTATCGGCCCCCAATATGGCATAACACAACCCTATGTGCTCTTTATCTCCCGTATTGAACATTCCGGTAAAAATCATGTCCGTAGCTTTGGTTCACTTGGTAAATGACGAATTAAAAAGGCAGGACTTTGCCTATCGTGGCCTGGAACGAAGTCGGCTGTTCAATTGGAAAATCACAGCCACAAAAACGCTCGATGTGATGAGAGAGGTTGAAACGAGATAACCATGGCGAGAGACCCCGCCACCATCTCCGAAATTACGATCCATGGTTATCAATGCGGAAGAGATAAAAGATCGGTTGTTGGACCAGAGTGATCTGGGAGACAGCGTCACGTTTAAGATGAAAAAAGATCCGCGGGTAACCTGGGTAGGCCGCATCATCCGTAAATTCAGTATCGACGAACTGCCGCAGCTCTGGTGTGTATTAAAAGGAGATATCTCGCTGGTCGGTCCTCGACCGCCGGTCCCGCGTGAAGTGGCTGAATACACCCTGGCTGACCGGCGAAGGCTGGATACGACACCAGGTTTAACGTGTACATGGCAGGTCATTGGACGTAGTGACATCCCTTTTGAGAAACAGGTCGAATTGGATGTTAAATATATCGAAAGCCAAAGTTTGACTATGGACCTGCTTCTGCTACTGAAAACGATTCCCGCCGTTTTAGTGGGTAAAGGGTCATGCTGATCCTAAAGTTTTATAGCGTAGATCCGATAATTAGAAGTAGGGTCTTAGCGAGTTATACTTAACCGGATCACATATATACCCCCATGATATCTAACATCGCACCTTCCACATCCCTTTCATATTTACAGGAATCATCAGAGGTAAATAAGCCGTGTGATTGTGGTGTTTGTCCTGAATGTACTGCCAAATCCGGAAATAAAACGCATGATTACCGGGCTGCATCGGTCTCTATTTCTTCTGAAGGCCGTCTTCTTGCAGAGAAAAAGAAGTCCGAGGAGGCTCATCGGGCAAATCAGGAAGGGAAAGCCTCTCCCCCGCAAGATAAAAATTCTGAAGAGGAAACAAAACAGATTGAAGAATTAAAACGCCGGGACAGGGAAGTTCGGGCGCATGAAATGGCACATCTTATGGCTGCCGGCGCCCTGGCGTCAGGAGGTCCCTCCTATGAATTCCAGAAAGGGCCGGATGGCAAGCAATATGCCGTAGGCGGGGAAGTGCAGATCGACACCAGCCCGGTTGAAGGCGACCCGGAGGCCACCATGCGTAAGGCGGCGCGTATCCAGGCTGCAGCCAATGCGGGCCTGGTGATCCCCATCATCGCAAGACCGGAGTGTGGCCTCCCAGGCGGCGGCGATGGCCGTGAGAGCCCAGGCTGAATTGGCAGAACAGAAGAAAGAGGAGCAGGATAACGAGGTTGATCAAAGTGAGGCTCATAATAATCCATCCGACAAGAAGGCAGAATCAGGTTCAATAATAGATCTTGTAGCCTAGGATCATCTCCAATGTCTATATTATTTGAATTGCTTGATGCTATAGGCTGTCCCTGCCATCCTAAACCTCACGTTGGCGTATTGCGAGATTGCTCGATAGTCTTCCACTAAGGAATGTTTTCAATACTTGCACTACCGGTTCATAATCATAATTCATAATTCATAAATCCCTCAGACCCTCATCCGCAGCATGGGATGGGTAAACGACACGCCGATATAATTCCCCTCATGCGTGTTCCTGGTTCCTGGTGTCATAAAATGAATGATAAAAGCGCGGCGTTGGCGGTCGGTCGTGTTGGGTGGGGTGTAATGCAGCGTCTGGCAGTGATGTATCAACGCCCCGCCGGCAGGTAAGTCAATAACGACCGCATCCTTCTCATCGATTTTATCCCCCAGATCGAGCAGGGCGCTGGTTGACGACGATCGGTCGTGTGATACCGCATGCCGATGTGAACCGGGAATCAGATGCATGGCGCCGTTAGATACATCCACCTCATCAAGGGTCATCCAGCAGCTGACCAGATTGGCCGGCGTACACTTCCAATAGGCATTATCCTGATGCCAGAAAACAGCACCACCCTGGTGGGCGGGTTTATATAAAGCCTGATCATGAAAAAGTTGCAGATTCGGGCCTAACAAAGATTCAATCATATCTAATATCGGCTCATGGTACAGAAGCTTGCGATAAGGGATACTGCGCTCACACATCTGCATGATCTGGAGCATCTGCTCCGGGGCCTGTTTCTTTTCCTCGACGCTCTCTGTATCATCGATCGCCAGATTACGATATCGACCACTGTGTTGCGCCTCTGCAAATAAGGCGTCGTATTCTGTGCCTAGAACCTCAACCAGATCGTCATCCAGCAGTTTACCGATTTTTAAGAAACCCTGTTCGTGAAATAGGCCCACCTGCTCAGGCGTCAACCCTTTTTCCTCTTGCTGTGTCTCATCAGACATATGCTTTCCCTTTTGTTATTCTACAGAAAGGTACATGGATATATGGGAGAGATGCATAATAAACTCCGTGGTAATCTCGATATTATCCGATATCGTCGGATTCGGATTCCAGTAAGGGGTGTTCTCCCAATGGCCGTCCGGATACTGGTGGGACAGAAACCAATCTCCTATCCGTCTGGTCCAGTCCCGATAGGCGGTTTCACGAGTGGCCACATACAGCAACCCGCTTCCCCACCCAGATTTACAGGTCTGCATAGACTCAAACTGACAGGCATCGGTCGTCATGGAAAAAGATTGATATTGCCTGGCAAGGTCCAGCCATTTTCTATCGCTGCTGCCAAGATACAGATTCGTCAGAAAGGCGGCGGCAATTCCTCCATTAAAATGATGCTGCCAGGGATGATCCTTCCTGGTAATGTACAGGGGCTCATTCTCCTCTGCCACATCAATAACCAGCCTTTGTTGCTGGGAACAATAGACATGATACAATCGGTGATCAGGGTCTGGTTGCAAAGCCCACAACCGATCCATCCACGCGCCTGCCTTTATCGCAGCTTCGATCTGGCCAGCCATAAGCATGGTCATGCCGAATTGTGCCGTGGGGAAAAGCTCCTGTTCACCCGTGGCGTCCTGATCTGACCGGCAATTAAACACCCCACCGGTTTGGTTGTCCTGCCAGCCTTTCAGAGCACGCACACCGGGATAAACGAGATCCAATCGCTGATTCAGTAAGGCACCGACAATCAAGCAGGCCAGCGGGTAGGATCCGTAGCGTTCTGTATAGATTTTCTGGGGTGAAACACCTTCGAAGGCCCCGCCTGAGGTAAACATATGCTGTTTTATCCAATCCAGTTTCCGGAAGGCGGCTTCCTGTTCTCCCATCAACGCAAAAACCCAGGGCACACGATAGTAAAAGAGGCGTTCTTCTACGGGACCGATAGCGCCGTCCTCACGTACATATTGTAACATCCAATCCATACCACGGCGACAGGCGTCTTGATAGATTGCTACTCGATTTTCCATCTGATATGGTCACTTTGTTCTGACGACACATGGGGAGGGTAAGTATAGATTTTAAAGGATACCACTTTTCATACTTGCCTCTGCTAAATCAGTGATATATCTTGCTGAATACACGTATAGAAAAGTACAGGAAGACAGAAATCTGGCAAGTATTTTCATCTTTTACAACTATGGATCATTGTGTATGAATACCAGAACCAAAGCGGAGACCTATCGTTATTTATACCGAACCATGAAGCTGATTCGTTCGGTTGAAGAACGATTGGCAAGAGCCCACATGGAAGGTCTGGTTCACGGCGCCTGTCATACGTATGTCGGTGAAGAAGCCATTGCAACTGGTGTATGCGCCTATTTACAGGATGATGACGCCGTATTCAGTACGCATCGGGGCCACGGCCACGCCATCGCCAAGGGGGTTTCTCCCCATGCGCTGATGGCTGAATTATACGGTAGAGAGACGGGTTGTTCAAACGGCCGCGGAGGGAGTATGCATCTGTTTGCCCCTGAAATCGGCTTGATGGGCACCAGCGGTATTGTCGGGCCCTGCATCCTGCAGGCGGTCGGCGCCGGGTATGCTGCCAAACTGATGCATACCGAACGGGTGGGGGTCACTTTTTTCGGCGACGGCGCGGTCGGCAATGGCGCGTTTCATGAAGGACTTAACCTGGCGGCTATCTATGATCTGCCCGTGTTATTTATCTGTGAAAATAATCTGTATGCGACCGAAGTATCTTTCTCGTATGCCTCCCGGAATCCGAGCGTGGCTTCCCGGGCAGATAACTACGGGATGCCGGGCGTGGAGGTGGACGGCAACGATGTGCTGGCCGTCTACAAAGCGGCCGGTGAGGCGATACGCAGAGCCCGAAACGGCGAAGGGCCTACACTGATCGAATGTAAAACCTATCGGATGCGTGCTCACGCCGAAGGTATGGGTGAAAGCGGATATCGTTCTCAGGAAGAAATTGCGCTGTGGAAAGATAGAGATCCGATAAAAACCCTGCGGGATCGGATACTTGAAGACGATCTGATAGCGACCGATGATCTGAAAACCATAGAGGCAGAAATAAAAACGATCGTCGAGGAAGCCGCACAATTTGCTGCAGATAGCCCCTGGCCTGACGGACAGACGGCGATATCGCATGTTTACCAAGAGGAATAATGCGCGAAATTACTTTTACAGAAGCGACTCTTGAAGCGCTGTCTGACGCCATGGCGGAAGATCCGTCTATCTTTGTCGTAGGTGAGGGGATAGGTGAACGAGGTGGAAATTTCAAGACGACCCTGGGCCTCTATGATAAATATGGACCGATGCGCCTCTGCGATACCCCCATCTGTGAACGCGGTTTTATCGGGATGTGCACCGGTGCGGCGATGGCTGGCGCCCGACCCATCGTGGATTTTATGTTCATGGATTTTATACTTGACGGTATGGGCGAATTGATCAATCAGACCGCGAAGATGCAGTACATGAGCAACGGCCGACTTCGTATGCCAATGATCCTGCGAGGATGTATCGGGATCGGTAACTCGGCAGCTACACATCACTCCGGCAGCTATTATCCCATTTTTGCGCATATCCCGGGCTTTCATGTGGCCTTACCCTCCAATCCTGCTGATGCCAAAGGCCTGTTCACCACCGCGCTGAAATCTGATGATCCAGTCTTTTTCATGGAACACAAGCTCCTGCTGAATCATAAAGGCCCTGTCCCGGAGGGGGAATATGCCGTGCCATTCGGCCAGGCCGCCGTCGTTCGGGAAGGAACTGACGCCACGATAGTCGCGCTGTCTGTCATGGTATACCATACACTCGAAGCCGCCGAGACATTCGCCGGTGAAGGGATTTCCCTCGAAGTGATTGATCCACGAACCGTAGCACCACTCGATGTGGATACCATTCTTCAATCCGTACACAAGACCGGTCGTCTGCTTATCGTAGATGAAACCTTCATGCCCTGCGGCATCGGAGCAGAAATCGCCGCGCAGGTGACTGCTCGAGGCTTCGACGATCTCGATGCCCCCATAGCCCGCTTGAACGGCGCTCACGTCCCGACACCTTACAGTCCTGCTCTGGAACACGCGATTGTTCCGAACAAAGACACCATCATTCAGGCGATACGCGATTTATTGGCGGAATAAGCAGGTAGGCAGGTGGGCAAGCAGGCGCCAAATCACCATTCACCATTCACTAATTCACCAATTTTCTCATGCCCTACGAAATCCTCATGCCCCGTCTGGGGTGGAACATGGAAGAAGGCACACTGATTGAATGGCTGAAGCAGGACGGCGATCCCGTGCAATCAGGCGATTTGGTATGCACCATCGAGGGCGATAAAGCCACGATGGAAATTGAGTCGTTTGAAACCGGTACATTGCTTATCCCGCATGCTTCGCCCGCCCTGGGTACCACGATCGCCGTCGGAACGCTATTGGGCTACATCGTGCCAGAAGAGGAGCGTGATACATTTGATCCGGACGCATCTCCGAACGCGGATAACCCCTCTTCTGACTCCCAAACAGAGGACGCACCGGACCAGACAGTTGCCATCATAGGTGCAGAAGAGTCATCGTCTTTACAAAAGGACGAGAGAGAATCACCGATCAGTCCAAGGGCCCGCCGTGTAGCCAAAGAACTGGATGTAGACTGGCGATCAATACAGGGGAGCGGACGCTCCGGTCGGATTGTTGAAGCCGATATTCGCAAGGCAGCAGAACAACAGGCTCCATCCGATCTTGCGGGCCATAAGGCCATCCCTTTGCAGGGCCTACGGCAGGTAATTGCCGAACGCATGACCGAGGCGACAAGAACCACCGCCCCGGTGACACTGACAACAGAAGTAGACGCGACAGTCCTGGCTACCGTAAGGGCCCAATGGCCGGAAGATCAATCTGTTCGCCCTGCCTATCATGATCTGCTGATAAAAATCGTTGGGACAGCGCTTGACGAGCATCCGGCACTGAACACCTCATGGCATGATGACCATATTATCGCTCATGATCATATCAATATCGGACTAGCCGTGGATACGGATCGAGGATTGATTGTGCCGGTCATTTCGAACGTACCCGAAAAATCAATTCAGGAAATCAGTTCGGAATCATCCCATCTCATCCAGGCAGCTCAATCCGATTCCCTTTCGCTCACGCAATTACAGGATGGTACGTTTACTATTACCAATCTGGGTATGTATGACATTGACGTCTTCACCCCCATCCTCAATCTGCCCCAATGCGCCATCCTCGGTGTCGGTCGGACCATCCCTAAAGTCACCGTCATCGACGAAGGAACCGCCACGACCGGTATTCGTAAGATGATGGTCCTCAGCCTGACCTTCGACCATCGTCTCGTAGATGGTGCACCCGCCGCCCGGTTTTTACAACGGATCAAGCAATTGATTGAAACGCCTGCGGCCATTAATTAAAGGGAGTATTTAAGGATGACTGAACGACAGAAGTATCTGTTTGATCTCCAGGGTTTTGTGGTGGTGGAAGATGTGCTGTCTTACGATGAGTGCGATATGGCCATCGAGAAGATCAAGGCTAAAATGCAGCCCATGCAGAAAACACCGGACGGCTATGACGCCAACGGGACCTGGTATAACGCCGGAAACCTTCTGGAAGACGGTCAACCGTTTACCAAATTAATCGACCACCCCGGGCTTTATGAGGTGTTGTCGGAAATCATCAATCCGATGTTGCGGCTCGAAAGCGCTTACAGTTTTGTCCGGTTCAAGGGATGCCCGCCGTTCGAGATCCATGGAGGACACCGTGGCGGGAGAGTCAACTTCCGGTACTATGTCCACAACAGTCAGATCAATACCGGCCTGACTGTTGTCGCGTTCGCCCTGCAGGATATCACGGAAGCCGATGGAGGGTTCGCCTGTATCCCGGGTTCGCATAAATCGGACTTTGCAGTCCCACCTGATGATCGGGAAGAGCTGTTCGCGGTGGGCGGGCCGCTGGTACGGAATATCGCTATGCCAAAAGGCTCGGCGACCTTATTCACCGAGACCCTTGCCCACGGTGCGGCAAGCTGGCAGCAGGACGAACCGCGATACGGCCTGTTTTACAAATACAACGACCGCGCCGCGATCTACCACGACCAGAATCATCGCCGTCCGAGTCAGAAGGCTTTCGATATGATGACCGAGGAACAAAAATGCTATTTCAACACGGCCTGGCAAGCCTTTGGACCGGAAGGCCGGCACCGGAATGATGTGCCGGAATTTGATGGGATGGATACCGGCGAATAAAATGATGATGATCCCGCACTCTTTTTCTGGATTTTCTTCGATTGTTTCAACACGCTGATCGACGATTTTATTCAGGGCGGAGATGAATCAGGGATATCACCGATCATTCATATCCCTGCCGAAGCGGGTTTATATGAAAGCCCATCCACATTTTTAGAGGCATATAACCACTGGAGATGCCGGCAATGGCATGGGGATGAATGTCCGGACAACATAGGTTGCTGTGCTGTCGATAGGCCCCCATAGACTGTCCTTTTGTACGGCTGCGAGTCCTTCGGTAAAAGATTTCCCCCATTCAAACTGTGGAAAGATGAGCACTCGCCCACGGCGGTCTACATAGCCGGTGCGGCCAAACACCGAAATGGGCACACGTCCTTCGGAGAAATTCACCTCAACAGTAACATCTTCGCTGAGAATTTGACGACCGGATCGGTCAATCATGGTCTGAGGGCTGCTTGACGCAAACCCTGAGCGTACGAAGGCAAACCCGCCTGAGAAGGCAGTGGCTGCGTCATATTGCGGAGGAATGATCCATTCTGTATGATAAATGATGGTCAGGAATGACCTATCGTATAATCATAGGAGGCGAGATTAATGTCAAGCCATTATAACAGCTATAAAATCCTTACCGGATGATTATTATATATTCGGATTATTGATTATACCCCATAGAGGGGTTATATGGTCTTAACAGAAATATACTTCTCTTCAGACCGGTCAATGGAAATCGGATTCCGTAAAGACCGGCCGAAACCCTCCCAGGCCACCACCATTTCATCGCCATCTTCGAGGGTAAAGCCGTCTCCGAAGCTGAATGCGTCAGCGCCGAAGAAATAGATATGCGCATCGCCGGGAGAGCGATGTTCAGGGTATTTGAAATGGTGATATTCCAGGTTGGACACCGAATGAGACATGTTGAGTTCCCCGGTTTTAACGGCTTTTGACCAGGTGACCTCTCCGTTTCGATGTATGGAAACCGTACCGTCCACCTCATCGAAAGATGCGCCCACAACCAGTTCGGGGCCGATCGCACAGGTGCGTAATTTAGAAGGCGCCAGATAGAGATAGTTCTTCTTTTCCATCACATGATCCGAAAACTCGTTGGCCATTACAAGACCGATCCGATAGGGTTGTCCATCCGGCCCCACGATATACACGCCTGCTATTTCAGGTTCTTCTCCGCCATCATCTGCAAAAGGTGGAACGACCAGAGCTTCTCCATGCGCCTTTACCATATTTCCATGTCCCTTGTAGAACCACTCCGGCTGCACGCCTATTTTTCCTGATTCAGGCTTACCGCCTTCCAGGCCCATCTGAAAGATGCGCATGCTGTCCGTAATTTCGGTATGTCCTGCCTCCTCGTGCATGGCCTGCCTATTGTCCACACTTGCCTTGTGCGTCAACCCGGTGCCGATCACGAGACACCGAGCGGGTTCTTCCGGATGATCAAAGGCCGGTAGCAGGTTCCAATCTGATGTGCCGGTATAGATCGGATCATACACCATTCGATCCGGGGAACGGTCATCAGCAATGATGGATTCCAGAGAGATACCGGTCTTAATGGCCTGCATAGCCAATGCATAAATAGAAGAAAACGTGTTCAAGCGGAAGAGATATTCATCTTCCACAACCGCCACACAACGGCCAAAGTCTGGATGTGTTAATTGAACAAGATGGAGCATGGGATATCCTTTGGTCAAATGGGCAGGTGGGCAAGTGGGTAAGTGGGCAAGAATCTATCCTTTATTATCTAGATTTTTTCGCTTCATTTGTTTCTGTCTGAGCGTCTCATTAAAGGTCTCCGATTGGCCACGTGGGATGCTGAGTGTCTTCCAGTTGTCTCCTGCATGATAACGGGATAGTTGGACGATCTGCCCTACATGGTAGGCATAGTGCGTCATCTGGCGGTGACAGGCCCGCACAATGGAATGGGCCTCACCACGGATGTAAACGGTCGTGATGAAATTTATTGAGGATATAGATGAAACGGCACCAAAAACAAGCTGCCAGCCGGTCTCCCACCTTGCCATGAGATACTGACGTGTGTCTGAAGGGGTGAGGATAAACTCCTGATCCCGATATCGATCAGGGGTCTCACAGTCTGTAGTCAGAAAATCTGTCCAGCGGGAAATCATATTACCGGCCAGATGTTTAATGATCACCGCAATACTATTGGTACCCGTTATCCAGAATGGCAAAAAATCCTTCGTCATCAACTTGCTTCACCGATATCTCAACTTGGCGTTTGAGTGTATGAAAGCTATCCCCAATCTCATCCAAAAAGTTCTGTATCTGCTCAGCATTCATATTTTTCAACTCACCAACTCATTGATTTACTTGTATGTGCACGGCCACGCCGTGCATCCCATTAAACATGAATGCGCTCAAGAATCGAATGCAGCCGATCATAATCGTCTTTCAAAAGCCGGGCGACCTCTTTACCGGCCTTTACCAGATAATGCCCATTTTCGCCTCTGGCCAGGTAGGCATTTCGGATCGCTGCGATGGTCAGATCATCGGACGGGACGCGGGTCTGGCCGAAAATAGGTCTTAGATAATGGGCTTGATCGGTGAAGTTGGCAATCTCAGTTGCCGAACAAAAATGAACGAAATTATGGATTTTGGGAGGATGGGGCGGTAGATTCTGATAGATCCCTGTCTCATCTTCATAACCGATAATCAGACAGTTAAATTCGGTACGTAATAACTCAAATATCTGAGGTTGCTCAAGACGGAGTTCGTCTTCTGTTTTCCCATAAGCTGTAGGCCGCCTGTTAGGTTCAATGCTCTGGGTGCTGATATTATAGGTAATGGCATATATCATGGGATAACCATCAATTTTGACATAGGCGCCAAACGGTGGCGCCCCATGCAGCACCCGGCTTTCTGCAGTAAACTCTGCCGTGCCGCTCTCTATAACTTCCCCCACATGTGGTTGGGCCTGTTCAGCCATGTTTCTCCTCCGGGAAAACAACAGGTGGGCAGGTCGGCATACGTTGCCACAGGCTCACATGCTGTTATATTAACAGGCGTCTTTTAGATATATTTTTGCGGGATATTTCGGATCGGACCCCGCCTCTGACATAGGTTTCGCTCAATAGCTGGTAGAACAGTTCGCGGTCACCGCCTCTGACAACGGCCTTTTCATGGGCTTCGGCGAGTATAATCGGGTAGCCTTTACCCTTATCGACCTGATCGCATACAACGCTATGAACCAGATTTAACATCTCGGTATCTTCAGCGACCCACGCTGGTACTTCAATACGGGCGATCTCGAAACCGACGTTGACATAGAAAAAGAAAATACGATGTCTGCCGTATTCTTTCAAGATTTCAGAGGTGCTGCGGAATACAACAGATCGATCGCCGGGATTTTTCAAAACGCGACCGAAAAGAGCCCGATCATACACGCCCTCAATCGCCGTACAGGGCGGGGTATCGGGGTGATAAGTCCGTTGCGGGCAGGATTCACAGGCTGGCACCGGATCTTCCGGACAGAGACCGACCCGCAGGGCGTTCACCACATCCGCGCTGTTTGAGCTGCTGATATATCCGGCTACAGGAATTTTTGTTTTTTCAAATCGGTCGAAAGAGGCCAGGGTACGTCTTAGCATCTCATTCTTGAAATCGTCAGGTTTGCCTTCCAGTGTCCAGTCTATCAGGGTCCCGTCTGATAAGGCCACGGTTTTTCTGGTTGAAACGGGGACCTTCTTCGTCAAATCTGCCAGGGTTTCCAACTCCATAATACCCCTGTGAACGCCGACCATATCCGCATTGACGGGAGTTCGTTTCCCATTCCATTCGAGAAACAATTCTTCTTCTGTATAGAATAGTGTCGGTATGCTGGACAGGATCGGCCGTTCCCCTGTGCCGTAGTGAAAGACGATGGTGCCGATATTGATTAAATAGCAGGCAGCCACCTCATGGCGGTCGGGAAAGAGTTGGGAGCCGTCTGTCGCCAGCACGGTTATTTCAACCGGTCGCTCGGGCCGCGCCCTTTGCAGGGTCACCGGCTCAACAATTTCGGCCGTCAGCCAGGACGGTTTGCTGCGGGCAATCTTGTCGGTCAGATGCTGCCAGTCGACCGTCCAGCGGCGTGCTTCCTGAAACGCCCGTTCCAGTTTATTGCCCGATGAGCGCTGTGCCGACCACTGATTCCGCACCATCAGATTGATCTGTTGCTTTGTGGCAATATGGTCTAACATATTGATGATTGGTGTGAGTTCTACAACATACCAGGAGCGAAGCACAATACACATGATAAACAACCAAACACCCGGTAACTAAACACGTGTAAGGGCGATTGTCAAGTTTTTTCATGACATGGTCCCCGCCGGGGTATAAGAAGGTTATAAGATGTTAACTCTGGAGTATCATCTTTAATCACAGGGCACATCAGTTGAGCATAATCAGAGGTATAATCGGCTATTTGGTTTTAGGCAGGCCCTTAGCGGCGGGTTTCTAACAATTGGTCGCTGGTCTCCCGAAGGCGTCGGTTCAGGCTTTTGAAGAGTGAGAATACAATGGACGGATGAGCAACTACCAGACGGAGGAAATCATCACGGTTGATGCCGATCGCCAACCACATCGGTATAGTCATGTAGGTCAGTATCCGGAGTAACGGGATTTCCCATACGGAAGCCACCTTATTCAACTATACTATGGCAGTGTAGCACATCTTGAGGGTATGTAGCGGTGCGTCTCCTCCGATTGCAGACCATCATGGTGCCGATCCGAACTATTGTGTATTGACTCATGACGGGATCGCACTATTTTAATTGAATATATCCAAAATGGAACACTTGTATCCGGTCATGCGTTTTAGGGAATAGGTTCTTACAGGATAATTAATGATGTTCCGTTAATAAAAACGATACGATAAGTTTATCTTATTTTTTTTGTTAATACCAATTGTTATACGATAGACCATGTAAAACTTCCTATAACTTACAGAAAATTATAATGTTATCAATCATATTTCATCATTTATAATTGCTGATCCCTGCGGGCTCCCGCGAGCGCTGCGCGGTTCAACAATTGGTATAATCCTTTCCGGAGACTAAGTTGACCAATAGATTTTTTTCCATATGGACGGTCTTGATCCTTTGCATTGTCGCGTGTGGTAAAGGGGTCCTTGAACCGGGCGATGTTGCCAGGCCTTTAGTGGGTAATTACAAACTGGAAAGCAGACAATTCATTCAACAGGACTCTGTGGAAACTGAATTGGATTTTATGACGCCGCCCAGAGTAGAGTCCTTTTTAAGACTGAACCTGAATGGCCGATACGGTCAGGTTGATTCCATCATGCTGGCCGACACCCTTGCCACCCAGGTTTTTATTGAAAACGGTCGATGGAGTGTATTGAATGATCGTATGTTTTTTGAGTCGGATGCAAATTTTCTAAGGAATGAAGAGTTTCGATATGACGGTATTCGGCTTACCCGTACCTCAAGAGATAATTCAGGTGAGATTATTGGGTTTTTCACTGTGATTGATATATGGCGTAAACAATAGCCTACCGACGAATATCTGTAAGAGGTGGTCATTTTCTCTCCTTCATTCCATAGTGGTTATTGCTGAAACATTCCTCTTTTCAGTCTCTCCTTGACACCTCCCCGCACCACGATTATTCTACACGGATATTAATACGGTTTTAATCCAATCTTTATTCTGCCATATATCGTGGTCGATCGTAACCCGGCCGACCTGTGTTGCGATCTGCCCGTCCCCCCTTAAGGCGCTTGCATGTCCAGCGTAAAAGACGAAATACAGACGTATGATGCCCAGGATCAACCTATAGAGTTCCAGGAGGGCTTCAATGTAAAAACAGTGATCGGCATTTTTTTCCTCGGGGTGTTCATGATCCCCGGATCGATCTATTTGAATCTGATCGCCGGTCAGAGTCTGGGGCCTGCAGCTGAATGGACGACCATCATCCTGTTTATCGAAGTCGCCCGCCGATCCTTTACTACGTTGCGCCGCCAGGAAATCTATATGTTGTACTATGTCGCCGCCAGTCTTACGGCGGGGGTCGGTCTGGCGTTATCGGGCGGTCCGTTTGCCCAGCTGATATGGGTTCAATACTTCCTGCAGTCACCTGGCGCTAAAGCCTTCGGTATTGATGATCAAATCCCATCCTGGATAGCGCCGCCTGCTGATTCCATTGCGATTATTGAACGGACCTTATTCCACCCGGACTGGCTGATACCGATCCTTCTGATTACCGTACTGCACATATTTAACCGGGCCAGCGCCTTTACTCTGGGTTATGGTTTATTTCGTATTACGTCCGATATAGAACGCCTTCCTTTTCCCCTGGCGGCGATTCAGGCTGAAGGGGCGACGGCCCTGGCCGAGAGTTCGGCGGGCAAAGAATCATGGCGATGGCGATCCTTCAGCATCGGCGCTATGATGGGGCTTGTCTTCGGTGCATTCTACATCGGGGTCCCTGCAATTACCGGCGCCCTTTTAAGCGAACCGATTACACTGATCCCTATCCCCTTCGTCGATCTGACCCGTAACACCGAAAGCATCCTTCCGTCGGTGGCGGTGGCCATCGAACTCGGACTTGGCCCCATCCTGACCGGGTTTGTGCTGCCTTACTGGATTGTAATCGGCTCTGCCATCGGGGCTATATTAACGATGATCCTCAATCCTATTCTGTATGATTTCGGTATCTTAAAAACCTGGTCACCGGGCATGGATACGATCCAGACGACCCTGGTTAACGATATTGATTTCTGGATGAGTGTACGTATCGGCACTGCCTTCTCCGTGGCGCTGCTGGGCGGATGGAGCATATGGACAAGCTTGAGAAAACGATCTAAAAATGCAAAAACACCAGGCAAACGAGGCAGTATGAAACTGCCGACAGGCCGTGGTGATTTTTCCCTGTCGGTTATATTCGGCGCATTTGTTTTATTGACGGTGGGATATATTGTTCTGAGCTGGCGTCTCGTCCCTAGTTTTCCGATTCTGTTCTTTGTTTTGTATGGGTTTATCTATACGCCTTTAAGTTCTTATGCCAGCGCCCGGTTACGAGCAATCACCGGAGCAGACCTTCAGTTTCCGTTGATCAAAGAAGCCACGTTTATCCTAAGCGGATATAAAGGGATCGATATCTGGTTTGCCCCCATCCCTATCTTCAATTATGGCGGGCAAGCCCAGGCTTTCCGTGAAATTGAGTTGACCGGCACCCGCTTTTCGAGTGTCCTGAAGGCAGAATTGCTGATGATCCCGGTGTTGTTGTTTTGCAGTTTGTTATTCTGGCACTTTATCTGGGGCCTGGCGCCTATTCCATCCCAGGCTTATCCGTATGCCCAGAAGTTCTGGCAACAACAGGCGACCATGCAGGCCCTGTGGTATTCCAGCACGACCGGTGCGGGGTTTGAAAACAGCTATTTACTTGAAGCGTTGAAAGTGCCCTATATGGTCAGTGGGGCTGTATTCGGTGTGGCGGCTTATGCCATCCTTGCGGTCTTTAATATGCCTGTCATGCTGATTTTCGGTATGATTGCCAGTGTAGGGACCGTCCCACATGCCTTTTTCCCACAATTATTCGGCGCGCTTCTGGGACGTTATTATATGGAGAAAAAATTTGGTCGCCAGAAGTGGCATAGATATACGCCCGTTCTGGCTGCAGGGTATGCCTGTGGCACAGGCCTGGTAGGCATGGCCACCGTCGCGGTGGCGTTAATTTCAAAAACCGTCTCGCCATTGGTGTATTAAGATCTGCTATCACGCAAAACCAGCGTAATAGCAGGGCTGGTAGCCCATAGCGTGTAGCACATGACCTGATGATATAGTTTATTTCGTTATTGGCCCCACCTGCTCCCTGCCGCCCGCTCCCCGCTACCTATTCCTCTCTATCCATGTAATCTTTCACCTGTTCGATCACCTCAGGCATGATTTCCAGTAATTTACCCATCGGGCTTCCCGGCGAATTCAAATGTAATAATTGGGCGTTTTCACCCCGTATGACTAGAAAAGCGACCGGTTCGATGGATACGCCTCCCCCTGTGCCACTTCCTTGCTTCTGATCCCCATCGCCGCCAAAGCCGCCCGCACCGAAGCCTAAAGATATTTTAGATACCGGGATAACAAACGTTTCTCCGACCTGGAGGGGTTTTCCGATATGAACTTCCGTATCTGCAATTTTTCTTAGTTGTTCCAGAACCGTTTGAATGATCTCATTAACAGCCATGGCATCTCCTTTTGGAAAGCAACGTGTTATATAAATATAAAAGACATAAAAAAAAATGCCTACTAATTTATAAGGTTTAATAGAATTGGAAGGTTACCGTGTCCCTATTTTTTTGATTTGCCTTGACACCTAACCACATGTTATGTACATTTCTGTTTGGTACATTCCTGTTGATATAGCATGGCAAATAGACATCTATCTTAAACTTAATATTATCAGCGAATTGACATTGGGTTATCATCGCTCAAAGGAGTGGGGTCTTATGAAAATGTTGACCGACAAACAGAAAAATGTATATGAATTTATAAAACAGCAGGTAGTTCAGGCAGGATTTCCACCCAGTGTGCGGGAAATTGCCCAGGCGTTCAGCATCAGCACACGAGCCGCCTATGATCATTTGCGAGCTATTGAAAAGAAGGGGTATATACGTCGTGATCCGATGAAGCCGCGGGCTATTGAAATCATCGGATTTAGAGGACTCGGTCTACGAAACAGTGATGAGGTCGCCATGATCCCATTGGTCGGCCGTGTAGCCGCAGGTCAGCCAATACTGGCAGAAGAGAATATCGAAGATTATATGGCCTTTCCTGCGTCGATGGTCCAGAACGGCAATGTGTTCGCGTTGAAAGTCAACGGCGATAGTATGATTGAAGATGGAATATTGGACGGAGACTATGTGCTTGTTCGTGAGCAGAATGTGGCTGAACGAGGCGAAACCGTCGTCGCCCTGCTCGGTGACGAGGCCACGGTAAAACGGTTCTATCCTGAAAAGAATCAAGTCCGTCTTGTTCCTGCAAATGCTGCAATGCAGCCCATAATAACAAATGATGTAAGTATTGTGGGGAAAGTGGTCGGCGTATTCAGACGGCTGAACTAAGGGTCTGTCTAAATATACATGTGTTTGAATTATATCGTATCGAGGCAGTAGGCTTTCCGTTAGCCTACTGCCTTTTTATATCTTATTCAGAAAAAGAATAAGCTGAACGCCAGGCGGCTATAACTGCTAAACCATATAACCCGATCGCGAACCAGTATAAACTTTGAAATCCGAAAACCATGGCGTGATACTCGAGCATGCCGCCTGTCATGGCGCCGAGTAGGTTGAAAGACATGGCCTTAGATGGTCCTCCATGTTTTCTCAGGAGGACCGAAAATATAATCCCACCGAAGAACACCGGACAGGTTAACAACACAACAGCCGTGAGCTTTCCGGTAAATGTGGCAGTCGGGGCCCCTTGCATGGCAATCAATAACCCACCCAGCACACTGGTCAATAATAGCGTACCACTCGGCCATATACGATTTATACGGACACAGGCAACCAGGACATTCGCCAGAAAGGACATGATTAACACACCAACGATCGTAATGCCGATCACCTGCCAGGTATTGCCGAATTGCAAGCCCATTTCTGTTATCCCTTTTGTTTCAACCAGCATAAATCCCGCACCTAAGAGGAAAAAGGCTTTGCTGCCCGTTGCCGGTCGCCAGATATCGAAACGTTTAAGTAAAATCGCGGTTGCGGCAGCCATAAGAAGGAATAACAACATATAGGACAACGGATAAGTTCGCACGGCCATATAAAAAAACGGCCAATCATCGGTAGGTAAATCCACCAGGACCGGCGCATTTCTGTAAACTGAGGTAACATCGGTAAATCCGGTGGTCTCAAGTAAGCCAGGATCAATATTGATCTGATCATCATTATGCTGAATAAATATAACACCACCGTCATATCCTGATCGAATACATATCGGTGGACGTCCATCAAAGACTTGCTCCATCATCAGGTACAGCTTACGGCCGAGTACCTCCGAAATCATGGCAAAGGTTAAACACATGGTTCCGTCATTCGTCAGTCGTTTACGCGCCTCCTGCAATCCTTCCATAGTATATACGTAGGAATCTATCCTGAGATTGGAAGCATGACTCAGGAGTATATGCGAATCCAGCAAACCATAGATAATCATTTCATAGAATCCGGTACCCTGTCTGAAAAATGAACGGGCATCGTTGATCGACACCTTTACACGGGGATTGCTGTAGGGCGCTTCGGGGTGGTAATACGCCCCTATTTGATAAATAGCGGGGTCTATTTCCACAGCATCAATGGTGTCCACACCGGCACGTAAGGCCGCGGCAACGTCATTCCCCGAACCAGCTCCCACGATTGCTACACTTCGAGGCGTGTCTATAAGCATGTATGGGAAATCATAATAATGACCTATGGCTGCCGTTTCCCCGTCTTCCTTCCGATACACACTGCTCTCAGAAAGATCATGCGCGCTCTGGAAGAAATGTCCTTCTGCGCGTATGGTCACCTGACCTCTTTTTCCGGGGCCATGCTCCAGGAGTTGATAGGGTGAATAAATCGGATACCAGGGGAAGTGTACAGGCCAAACGAGTAGAATCAGGATGCCGAGGGCCAGGCATCCTCCGAGTAATTGGGCATAATAATGTGAGCTTAAGAATATCATAAGCCCGACACCGACCAAACCGAACCAGACCGCCGGCGGTGTCCAGAGATAGCTCAATAAAATACTCAGACCTACCCCAAGAATACTTCCCATAAGAATAAGGCCGTATCCTTTCAGAGGCGTAACGCGATGTAACAGGATACCACAGAGTTGGCCAACAGGCAGCATGGTAAGACAGATAAGTAAAAAAGTGAGGCCTAAGAAGAAATAGATGGCGATAAAATGTGGAATCGTTGTTGCAGAACCAAAACCCATATTGGCCTGTTCTATAATCGGAGTCACATTCAGGGCATCCATAGGTATCCCTACAGGCAAACCGAGTGGATGTAAACCATGTCGGAGGATTAAAAACATTCCTATCTGTAAGAATAAGAGCCCCGGGGACCACAGCAGAGGAAGCTGTTTCTTCCCCGCCAGGGCATATCCCAGCCCCAGACCGGCAAAACAGGATAGTAAGGTATAATTCTTATAAAAGGCAAAAAATTCGAAGATCGTACTATGCCAGCGTATTAAGCTCAACTCAAGAAAAAGGCTTAAACCGGAAGCAAGAAGAATTGCCGCAGGCACATAATGAAATGGTGTATTACAAATGTGGTTAAATTGGTCATCTGCCAGTCGTTCCAGTTGAAACTTCGTTCGATTGAAAAGCTGATGTAGACCCTACATGGCGGAGACGCTTAACAATAATAGAATACCAGGGAGAATGTAGACACCGTCATTTTTTGGTGTATCCGGCAGGAGTCTGGTGCATACGATGAGCAATGAGGGGAGGAGAAGAAGACCATACAGCACGGTGCGAATGCAGGACAAATAAAATGGCAACATACATTTATAGGGTAAGACTTAATTCGTCTTCTATATACTTTCGACTTATCATGGCGCTCTCCAGCGGCGTGTGGGTTGTGTCGTCCAATTCAACAACGGCCCAGCCGTTATAGGCGATGTCCTTAAGTGCCTGCACGACGCCGGGTAAATCAATGAGCCCCTCTCCCAGTTCGTAAAATTCATTATCCCGAATGTCTTTCAAGTGGATGTATTGTATCCGGTCGGCATACTTGTAAATGGTGTCTACTGGATCGGTTTCTCCACGAACCAGATGGGCTATATCAGGCGCCAGAGCGATAAGTGCGCCATCTGTTTCCCGACAAAACTGATCTAACTGGTCTCCAGTTTCGACCATGGTGCCGGAATGGGGATGATAGCATGCCAGAACGCCAACCTCTTTGCACGCCTGACCGATGACATGCAACGCTTCATAAAACCGGTTATAATCGCTGTTTGTATATATGCCATCGAGGTTCATTCCACCGCCGAGAATCAAATGGCGACATCCGATTTCTCGCACAAAATGCATGGCATTGATAATCGCTTGTTGCTCATACTCTTGCAATCCAGGATCAATGAAAAGTCCGGAACAATACATCGAAGCCATTTTTAATTCGTACTTATCCATCAGACGGATCAGCTCTTGAGGGGATTTGTAGGCTTCTGTTTCCAGATAGGTGTCCTTTTGATTTTTATAGGCACTGGTCAGGCGAGAGACATATCCTGGCCAGGTATCGGTGGCTATAGGCGGAAAACTGAATGTCTCGAAGGCCTTGAAGCCCGCCTGAGCAATATCAGTCAGGGCCGCCTGCACATTATCGCGCCAGGTAATCGTATGGTAAGCAATGGAAATCATCAGAGTTAATTCACCAATTCCTCAACTTTATGGAATGCCCCAATTCCTGGGATTGATCAGATTCGGATCATTAAGCCCCATGGTTTGTGCCATGGAGAGTATATCCGGCGTTAACCCGGCTCCATCTGATACAGAAACGGCTTCATCAAGGTAAGACACTCGATCTGCGCCGACAATAATCGTGGATATCGATGGATTGGAAAGTACGAAGCGCAAGGCAGTTTGAGGAAGGGTATAATCCGAACCGGTCAAACGAGTTAATGTCTCCGTATGTTCAGCTAATATCTTCAGATGAGGCGGTAAATGTTTGGCTTTTCCGGTCAGGGCGCCCTTGAGCAATGCTGATCGGATGATAAGGCCTATATCCTGTTCTTGTGCAACAGGTATAACCCTTGAGGCCGCACGCTGGTCAAAGATATTGTAGGCTATTTGGAGGGTGTCCCATCGGCCATCATGAATGGCCATCAGCGATGCTTCTTCGCTATAGGATGAATAGCCGATATAGCGAATTTTACCTGCGGTACGTGCCTGTTCAAGTTCATCCATCACCTCACCATCCTGCATCATGCGTTTTTCAACGTCCACGATATCGCGACCATGGATTTGGATCAAATCGATGGTATCCGTCTGCAAACGGGACAGGCTCCGGTCAATGGAGGCACGAATATGGCTACGAGACGCTTTGCAGGAAAAACCCTCTTCAAGACGATGGAGGCATTTCGTCGCCAACAGGAACTCAGTACGCCTGTTATGTATTGCCCGGCCTATAATTTCTTCACTGTCACCGTAATCGGCGGCGGTATCAATGAAGTTGACGCCTTTATCCAAAGCCTTATTCAGCAGCAGTTCGGCATCTGTTGCATCTGGTTTATTCGGAGCAGCGCCTGTACGAATACCGTATTCCAGACCTAATTCAACAGTGCCGAGAGCAATTTCAGACACACACAGGCCGGTGCGACCTAAACGGCGAAACACCATATTTCACCTCTCGTAACAATGTACCAGATACCAGACACACGAGTTCAGGTCGGCAGAAATAATAAGACATTTTACAGGTTAAAAGTTGTCATATCCAAGTAGGCGAGTATCCAGCACTTCAAATTCATGGACTCCCGCTTAAAACATGCGGGAATGACACGTTGTAGAAATGTCGCATAACTTCTGCCGCGATGCACTACGGTCTGCGCGTAACTCAGTTATATAATGTCTGGTTTAAAAAAGAAAAAATTCGATCCCAGGCGTCTTTTGACGCATTGACATTATAAGCTCGCTTATCATTTTCATTCATGAAGGCGGCGCCGACCCCAGGATACATGATAATATCCACGGACTTTCCAATTTCGGTAGAAGCCTGTTTGAATGCTCTGATGCTCAAGACAGGTATCCCTCTGTCATCTTCACCAAAGATGCCGAGAATCGGGCAGGTAATCCTCTCGAGGCTATCTTTTTCATTGATCAAACGACCATAATTTACGATGCAGGCATCGAGATCGGTAATGGTCAGTGCCATGGTAAGGGCATACCCACCTCCCATAGACCAGCCGATGGCCCCCAGGCGATTGGGAATCACATCCGTAAGGGTTTTTAAATAAGCTGTGACGGCTTTCATATCCTGTATCGCCCGTTGATTCGGAATGCTTCTCATCAACGAACCGGCATCTTCCGGCGTTTTGGCCATATGGCCACGGTACAGGTCAATAGCAATGGCGACATACCCTCTTTCTGCCAATAAATCAACATTTTGCTTTATCCAGTCATTGAGTCCCCACCATTCGTGAAATACAACAATCGCTGGAAAGGGCCCCGGACCGCTCGGAGTGGCCAGATACGCCTCTACAGTTTCTTCCCCGCTTTGATACTTTACCAGCTGACCGGTTTCACTATGGGCCGGAAGTACGCCGAGAAAGAAAACCAGCATACTCATGGTATATAGAGCGATCAGCGATTTCATAAATTTTTTCCCTGATTATTCGGTCAACATAATGATATGCTCGGTAACACATTGAGCCAGGGCATTAAGATCATACCCTCCCTCCAGGAATGAAACCAGCCGAGATTCACACAGAACATCGGCAAGGTCCATAACGATGTGCATCATATCAGCGAATCCCTCTTCGGTAACTGTCGTGCCGGAAAGGGGATCATCGCAGTGGGCGTCAAAGCCGGCAGACAAAAAAACAAGATCAGGATCATACCGGGTCACAGCCGGGGCCACGATGTCTTTAAACGCATTAATATATATTTCGTTTCCCGCTCCGGCGGCAACGGGCATGTTCAACGTGTATCCTTCTCCATCTCCTTCACCACATTCCCCGGATAAACCCGTAAAAGGGTAGTGCGGAGATTGATGAATACTTATGTAAAACACCGTGGGATCTTCTTCGAAAATCTGCTGGGTACCATTGCCATGATGGACATCCCAATCAATGATAACCACCCGTTCTGCATGATGCCGCTGTTGGGCATAACGCACGGCAATAGCAATATTGTTAAAGATACAGAATCCCATCCCCCGGTTACTTTCTGCATGATGTCCTGGTGGCCTCATGCAACAAAAAGCATTATCCACCCGACCGTCTATGATCGCATCCACTCCTGCTAAACCGGCGCCGGCAGTCAATAAGGCCGCCTGATAAGATTCCTGACATATGGTGGTGTCTCCGGTAGGCAGATCACGCAAATTCTGCCTACACCATCCTGGTACCGCATCAACATACGATGGTTCATGAACGGTTTTAATCCACGATAAGTCAGCAGATACAGGTTCAAGATGGATCAGATCATGTAATGGTGAACCCGGCTCTCGCGATTTCTCATCCTCTATATGTGACAGGATAGCCTGCATTCTTTCTGGCCGTTCCGGATGAAAAGGGCCGGTGTGGTGTAACACATGATCAGGATGAAATATAAAGGCGGTCGGCATAGGCTATATAACTCAGGGGCGACCATGATATCTGACCGCCCCTGAGTTTGAAAGGGTTAATCACGGGCTCTTAATCACGGTTATCTTTGGAAAGGTTTTCATAATATTTATTCACAAGATCCCGGTATTTCGCCGGCACCTCTTCATCACGCGCCATATGCAAGCGTTCGCGTTCGGTCATATTCTGCAGTTGGTTACGTATACCACGGTGTACATCCAGGAGGGCGCTGGCTATACCTTGATGCAATTCATGCCACTCGCCACGATCAATCTTCCAGGGTTCATTGCCAAGGGCCGTTGCCCGATTCAATTGATCTCGAAGTTGTTGCCCTTGCGGAGTATTCTGTGGCGTCTGGTTAGATAAATCCTGAAGCTGTTGGAGCTGCTGTTGATAGTCTTGTGAAAGCCGATTCAGGGATTGCTGATCTGGAATGCCCCGGTTCATTCGGTCTAATTGTCGCTGAACATTTTGCCAGTCTGTCATGGCATTACGCGCCTGAGCCTGAGCCTGTGCAAGCTGATCCTGATCAGGCATAATTAAACTTTCCTGCGCCGTACGAACCTGCTCGGCCAATTGTTTCAAGTCTTCCTCAAGATCCTGCTCAGCCCGGGCTGAGCGTTCTAATGAATTAGAATTGAGAAGCCCTTTGGACCGCTCAATCTTCTCATCCAATCCCCCCTCATCGATAGAACGCCTGGCTTTATCGGTCGCTTCTGCCGTCCGAGGTTGCTCTTGATTAGCCCGTCTGGTCAGGTATTCCAGATCATTTCTCAGCCGTTCAAGTTCCTGTCTTGTCTGTTCTTTGGCCTCCACCACATCCCGAAGCTGCTTACGGACGAATTCTTTAACCTGGCGCCCTTTGTCCGCTTCACTGAGGCTGCCGCGTCCATCGCTGAGGGCCTCGATACGGGCTTTGACACCGGAAAAATCCCGTTCTTCCTCTTTTTTCAACTCATCCACCGCCCTGGAAAGCTGTTCCTGGCGTGTGGCCAACCGGTCCGCCCTTTGTACGGCATTTCTGACCAGCTGTTCCAGCGACTGCCCCTGCGCTCTTTGAAGCTGTTGGGTGGCATCCTCGAGCCGTTGTAGGGCTTGCGAACCCTGCCCCGCCGCTTGTCGCGGATTATTTCGCTGCAATTGTTGGGCAGACTGGCCCATTTCCTCAGACCCCTGCCGTAGTCCATTCATCGCATTGTCCAGCGATTGGTTCATATCCTGCGACCGTTGCTGCTGTTGCTGGGGATTGTTGGACATTTGCGACAACTGCCGGAACATTTCTTCCGCTTGTTGCCTTAATTGTCGCTGTTCGCGGGTCAGGCGATCCAATTCACGACGGCGTTCCGACTCCGATTGCCTGTCATTGTCGGCCATCTGTCGCATTTGATTATTCAGTTGTTGCTGTCTACGAGCCAGCTCTTTAACCCGGTTTAATGATTCTTCAATGGTCTTATTTTGTTGCTGGGCCTGTGATGCTTGATCCGGCGTTTCATATTTGTTATCATCATCTTTCAGTTCAAGTTCAGAGGTATCCGACAAGTCGAGAGGGGCGCCACTGGCCATCTGATTTCTGGCGTTGACGATCATATATTCACGTACCAACGCATCAACCCGCATCAGGGCCGTCAAGGCTTCCCTTTCTAAAGGCAGGGCCTTATCTGCAGAGGCGATCCGAAGCTGTTCAGATGCTTTTTCCATCGGCTCCAGCGCTTCTTCCAGGATGTCGGCCATTTTCATCACCTCTTCATCCATGCCTCCCTGAAACCGCATAAATGTCATGGTTTCTTCCGCTTTGGTACGGACGGCATCCTGGGCTTCTGCAATCGCACCAAGATCCTCACTGGTCTGTTCTGCTGTGGCGCGTTTCTCATTTCTTTTTACGCGCCAGGTTGCTGAGACGATTTCTTTCTGCTGCTGGGTAAGACGGCCGGGCTCAAATCCGGCGACGCCGCCACCGCCGCCGCGACCGCCACCGCCACTTCCCTGCCGATAGATTTCCTCAAACGGTTTGACTTCAAGAAAATATAAATCCGTTGATGTCGTCCCCTGATCACCACGACGGTCACTGGCTGTCGCATAATAGGATATAAAATCACCCGGCTGGACGGCCAGTTCCTCAAGGTAAACCATATACTCTCCATCCCATACGGTACCACGGGATGTTTCCCCCTTAAGATTAATCTCTTTTTCCTCTCCTCCGTTTATAGAGTAAGAAAGGGAAAAGGCCGACAGTCCGAAATCGTCTTCTGCTTCCGCCCGAATCAGAACTTCATCTATTGGAGACGCCTTGGTATCTCGTCCCGGTTCTATGATGGTCACCCGGGGTTCGCGATCAGGCAGGGCACGAATATAATATTCCACCGGATTGCTGTTCGGCAAATTATCCCTATCGAACAGATTAATGGTATATGATAAATCTTCCCGGACGGTAAAGGAACCGGTCAGCGTCACCTCATCTGTTTCCAACGCCATCTTTTTTTCATTACTGAAGGTTAAGCTTCCGGTTTCGACAGGTTTGCTTGCAGTGATGGTTAAAGTCACCGTGGTGCCGATCGGCGCGGTGATATCTCCTCGATCTTCCTCTGTCTTGGCAGCCAGGCCCGTATAACGAGGATACCGGTAGGCTACGTCTATCCGATCAACATATGGCGGATCATATACAGTGATCTTAAAGGTGGGAGATTTCGTTGAGGTTATATTGACGTAATATTCGGTATGGTCTACAACACCGGTTAATTCGTAGGTGAATGTACCGTCTATTTCTGTTTCGAACATGTCGACCGGATACCACTCATCCTGATTTTCCTGCCGGGAGAACAAACGTGCCTGAGGTAATAACTTGCCACCGAGTCGCGCTATGATGGTTTGATTGCCGCCACGAGGGATGCGTACATCGCCTGGTTCAACAGAAACATCGGTGGGCATCAAAGGGCCAGAGCGATCCCAGGGGGTTGCCAGCCGCATGGCCGTTCGGCCGAACAGATCAATGTCCTGCATGGCAAACACAGTGAGCAGGACCAGCGCCAGGACCGCTAACCCTTCTGACCGGTGAAGCCGTTTGCGGTCAACCACATGACGGAAATCTATTTTTTCGGAATGATCGGATACGTGCGCCAGAAGTTTATCAAGAAACGCCTTTCGCATGCCTTCCATGGGTTGATTTTCAAATTCTATCGCACTGACAAACGCATCGTTTAATTCCGGATATCGTTCTTCGACATATCGGGCGATTTGAAGTTCTGTCGGGACCTGACGCAGCGGTAGGATAAGATAGCGGTACAGGACAACACCTAAGATGCCCAGACAGGCAATAAAAAGGATGGTCCGGACCATCTGGGTCAGATTGACCATATAATCTGCCGCCAGACTCAGGCCGATAAAAAGAACGCCGACTGCGACGATAATAGATAATCCCTGTAAAAAGATGGTCATACGCCACTGACGGAGCACCTGACCCAGGTAGGTGCGAAGTTCGGTAGCCTGCGTATTCATAATCCGTCTCCTTAGGTCCAAACTCACAATCGACGCATTTTTATGTATTATAATATAAATACATCTTGTTCTCTGGTCAGCTTCATTTTCACTCTGAGGTCTATTTTCTTATCTCATCACCGGTGTGTACGGCTGGCCAGAAAGGTCTCACCGAGCACGACGGCCAGTAAAAACAGGGACAAATACCACCATAACCGTTGCCTGCGTTCAATTTCTGCGTTCTGCATCTGATTGGCTTGAGATTTCATCTCCTGCGCTTCCTGGCTTTCCGTTATTGGATTAATGACCGCAGCAACAAACTCTTCTAGATCCATCCGTGTAAAATCAGATTCACGGGTGTCCAGGTTGATAGCAAAATGTCCCTCATCTCCGGCGCCTCTACGGGTATATAGGCCGGGCTCCGTTGTCTCTGTAAACAAGGACATCTCTGTGTCGGATCGTTCGATTGTAATGGGCACATTGGATGGAGAGATGACGGTAGTTACATCATCAGGTAATCTAACGGTTTCACCGACCAGGTGATAATATGTTGACCTACGGTCGTCAAAGGAACCCTGAGCGGCCAGATAATCCACACTCTGATATAGAAACGGTACAAAAACGCCACGTATGGGTAAATCGTTCCAGGACAGGTCCAGTGTAGACGTGAACATGAGGGAGCGGCCCCGACCTAACTGTTTCTCCAGTATTGCAATCTTACCATCATCATATTTACCCAGGACGATACTCGCAGAATCCGCCTCTATTCGGGCGACTTTGAAAAACCTGGCGGTTCCGAAATCTCCATGATGAGGACCGGCAAACGGCTGGAAGATAGGATGCTGGTAGTTGATATCGGCCAGGGCCTCAAACTGATCTCGCCGTATATCTTTTGGTCGGATTGATTCAATACGCCCTGGTAACAACTCTCCAAAAGACGTATTAAAAATGTTAGGAGATACGGATCGACTCTGGCCGATCATGATCCCCCCACCGGATTTCACATACTCAACCAGGCGCGTCTTTGCGGCACGGGGCAGCGTCCCTACATCCGCCATGATGACCGTATGATATCGGCCTAAGGCAATGGAAGTAAGATCTGATACGGGTCGCACATCAACGGTCATGGGTGGATCCTGACGTAAGCCCAGTGCCTGGGAAAGATAATAACCCGCGCTTGACCGGCTCCCCCGTGTGGATCGTTCCTCTACGATGAGGACCCGTAACGGCGATGGCATATTCACTGTAAAATAAAAGGTATTGTCTATCGGCAGGTCATCGTTCCCCATGGTGATCTTACCCGTATTGGCGTCGGATCTGAACGTCTGGCGGAATGTGACTACCTGGCCTGATTGGGAGGGGATGCTGACCCGTTTGGTGGCCGCCGCATTTCCATTTACATCCAAGGTCATTTCCCCTTGAAAGGGTGATGTTCCGAAGTTTTTAACGCGAACGACCACATCTTGTGTCCGTTCTGATTCGGTAAGCGGCCTTGGGATATCGGCTTCTGTAATGGCAATATTGACATCGCGCTCATCCCACACATCGATCATTTTGAGTTGAACATCCGAACTAAGCTGCCATCGTGTCGCTTGCCGGTCCCATCCAGCTTGGTGAAAATCGGATATCAGATAGATCATCCGGTCATCAAAATTAGAAAGGGTAAGCTGATCATCGGCAGACCGGAGGGCTTCTATGTAATTGGTCCCCTGATAGGAAGGCCGGATACGTGTCTGAATCAAGCCGGCCAGATCTGCATGTTCGGAACCGATCTCTCTTAAAACCCGGGCTTGAGTTGAAAACGACATTAAAACAACCTGATCACCGATGTGGAGATCGCCCAGTAATTCTAGTGCACGTCGTTTAGCGAGATCCATCCGGTTACCGAACCCCATGCTGTATGAGTTGTCTATCAGTATAGCCATGGCTTTAGGCGCTGGTCCGGCGAAGGCAGCATTTTGAATGTCTTTTAAAAACGGCCGGGCGAAGATCATGGCCAGAACGGCGCAAGCTGCCATTCGAAGCAACAAGAGAAGCAGGCGGCGTAATCTCTGCTGCCGTACCACAGCTTTTTGTGATATTTTCAGGAACCTTAATGTACTGAAAACATGGAGCCGCGCCCGTTGCCGTTTAATGAGATGCAAAAGCAACGGGACCAGAGCGCCCAGGGCGCCATACAAGAACAAAGGTGTTAGAAAGGTTAAGCCCATGGGATATGAGTACTCAGAGAATATACGGAAAGGCCATCATCATTTTCAATAACGATGGGATCGTTTACTTAAATAGAAAAACAGGGCGAAATCAAGAGGCTGGCTGGTATCCAATTTCAAATAATCCACCTGGATTTTCGCACAACCCGTCCGGTTTTCTTCCATGAAATGTTCTACCGCCTGTATATAATCATCTCGAATCAATGTTGGAACGACCATGATCTGTTCGCCGGTTTCCGAATCTTCAAATTTAGCCGTGTCGGTAAAAGGAAAGGTCATCTCGTCTGGATCAACAATATGGAACACGATCACATCATGTCCTTTGAACCGAAAGTGCTGCAATGCGTCCATCGTCCGGCTGGTATCATCAATCAGATCGGATATTAAAATCACCAATCCACGTCGGCTGATGGAATCGGCCAGTTCATGCAGCGGTTTCCCCATGTTCGTTTCCTCACCTGCTGTAAGCCGGTCGAGAAGAGAGAGTATGGCATACACATGTGAGGCCTTTGATCGCGCTGGTAAAAAGTCACGGATCTGTTGATCAAAGGTGATCAAGCCCACGCCATCCCTTTGCTGGCGGATAAAATAGGCCAGAGATGCAGCCAGATATGATCCATATTCAAGCTTAGTCAGGCCGTTTGAACCATATCCCATGGAGGCGCTACGATCAAGCAGAATGAAACACTGCAGGTTGGTTTCGTCCTCGAATTCTTTAATATAATATCGGTCTGACCGTGCGAAAGCTTTCCAATCGATATGGCGAATATCATCTCCTGGCGTATATTGCCTGTACTGGGCAAACTCTACACTGAATCCCCGATATGGACTTTTATGCAGGCCGGAAACAAACCCCTCTACAACAACCCGGGCACGAAGATCAATAGGAGAGATACGAGAGAGGATATGTGGATCAAGGAAACGAGGAAGTTCAGACATAATTATATGATCAGGACCGCTTAAGAAAAGAAACTCAGTGTATTACATATCTGATTGAGGTGCGGGGACGGCTTCCAGCAACCGTCCTATGATATCTTCGGATGTGATTTTTTCTGCATCAGCATAAAAGTTGGTTAAAATCCGATGCCGAAGAACCGGATAAGCGAGCGCCCGGATATCTTCACAGGCCACATGACCACGGCCATCGAGTAAGGCCCGGGCTTTACCACCCAGAATCAAGTATTGCGAGGCACGCAAACCTGCTCCCCAGGTCACCCAGTTTTTAATATAATCCGGCGCATCCGCATGGGTAGGCCGACTCATCGTTGCCAACCGGACTGCATATCGGGCGACTTGCTCAGAGATTAAAACTTCCCGGACGATTTTTTGGTATCCACGCACATCGTCACCGGATAAAACCTTTTCAACGGAAGCAATCGTTGCTGAAGTCGTAGTGGTAGCTACCGCGACCTCATCCTCCTCTTTTAAATAATCAATATTTATATTAAACATAAATCGATCGAGCTGGGCTTCAGGGAGCGGGTAGGTCCCTTCCAACTCAATCGGGTTTTGCGTGGCCAGCACGAAGAAAGGCTCACTGAGTTGGTAAGTCGTTCGTCCGGCCGTAACGTGGTGTTCCTGCATGGCTTCCAGAAGAGCGGCCTGAGTCTTAGGAGGGGTCCGATTGATTTCATCAGCCAGAAGAATGTTGGTGAAGATAGGGCCCTGGATAAAGGTCAATGATCGTTGCCCTGTCGCTTTATCCTCTTCCAGTAATTCAGTGCCGGTGATATCTGCCGGCATCAAATCCGGTGTAAATTGAATTCGCTTGAATTCGAGATCTAAAATTTCAGCCAGGGTATTGACAAGTAAGGTTTTTGCTAACCCCGGCACCCCGGTAATCAGGCAGTGCCCACCGGCGAACAGGGTGATCAGAACCTGTTCCAATACCTCATCCTGACCGACAATAACCTTACGAATTTCATGAAGGATCTTATCTCGTCCTCCTTGTATCTGCTCAATACGCCCTTTTTCAAGACCATCTTCAGACACGGCAACCGTGTCATCTGTTGAAGGCATCAGGCTAGTCCTTTCACCTTTTTAGCGGTTTCGTTCCTGTGGGTATCAAGGGCGTTTTTGATACGCCCTGTATGGATCCATTGCGCGGTGACACGATCAAACAAGTTCCCCGGTTCTTAACATATCCCGGACACTTTATACAGCTGGTTGGACTGGATATCCCCGTGTTTTGTCGGGGTCAGAATTCTGAGTATTGATTTTTATACTACCTTTTCATGTGCTTTGAAATATTCAATGGTTTTTTTTAATCCTTCTTCGAGTGGGATTTTCGCTTCCCATTGCAGAATCCGATTGGCTCTTGAGATATCGGGTCGTCGTAACCGGGGGTCATCTTGAGGCAGTGGTTCGTAGACAATAGAACTGGAACTATTACAGACACGAATAATCGTCTCAGCCAGTTCCAGTATGGTTATTTCATTCGAGTTTCCGATGTTTACAGGGTAGTGTTCTCCTGAATGAACAAGTTTTACTAACCCATCAATCAGATCCTCATAATAGCAGAAACTCCGGGTCTGTTGTCCTTCGCCAAATACGGCAAGCGGCTTTCCCTGAATCGCTTGCGTTATAAAGGACGGCATGGAACGACCATCGTTAGCTCTCATCCGCGGCCCGTATGTATTAAAGATACGAACAATGCGCGTATCCACCTGATGGATCCGGTAGTAGGCCATCGTCATTGCTTCAGCAAATCGCTTCGCTTCATCATACACCCCGCGAATGCCTACAGGGTTGACATTTCCCCAATAACTCTCAGGCTGGGGATTTACGAGCGGATCACCATAGACCTCTGAGGTGGAGGCTAAAAAGAAACCGGCATTCTTAGCTTTGGCAAGACCAAGAGCGTTATGTGTACCGAGCGCCCCCACTTTTAATATTTGAATGGGAAATCTTTCAAAATCTATCGGACTCGCCGGGCTGGCCAGATGCATGACAAAATCCACATCCCCATCGACGTGTATATGCGACGAGACATCATGTTTCAGGAATACGAAACGTTCATGCTCGAAAAGGTGCTCAATATTGGAACGACGTCCTGTAATATAATTATCCACTGCGACTACGGAATGACCATCTGATAAGAGACGATCGCAGAGATGAGACCCTAAAAACCCTGCGCCGCCGGTCACTACAATTTGCACCGATTCGCTCCTCCGCCTGGATCAGGCTTCTTGTGTTATTCACTCTTGCGTCATAATTTTGAATCGAAGGTCTTCTATTTTTGTCCGAATTTTTGCTTCATATTTACCATTGGGTGCATGCTCTATATAGCCGACGTAAGCATCCATGGCGCCTCGATAATCTTTTTGGGCCATAAGTACATTACCCAGATTATAGTAGAGCGTAGAAGAGGATGGGGCTATTTTTAACGCCAACCGATATTGTTCTACGGCCTTATTATATTTTTTGGTTTTGACAAATATGTACCCCAAGTTTGTATAGGCGGCCGTAGAGGAAGGGAGCAGCTTTATAACCTGCTGATAAGATCCGATCGCTTTATCCCATTTTCCATTCTGCCGATATGCGCGAGCCAGAATACGATGAAAACTCACCTCGTCCGGCTCGACCTGAGACAATTTTTCATAGGCGAATATGACTTCAGACCAATTTTGAAGCTTGTAAGCGATGGCGCCATAGGTTTCCATGAGGATTTCATTATCAGATTGGTCTTTCATTACTTGCTGATATTGATCCAGGGCTTCTTTTAATCGGCCGCTGGTTTCATAGGCCGCAGCCAGACCGTGATGGGCATCATGGTCTTCCGGATTTACCTTGATCGCATGTTGATAGGCTTTTATCGCCTCTGAATATTCCCCCATCTGTTCATGGGCATAGCCCAATGCAAACGCGATATCGGCATCATCCGGTGTTAAAGCCAGGGCTGTGGCATAGGCGTCAACCGCGTCCCGGTATGCCTTCCGGCGTTCATAGACATAGCCCAGGATATACAGATAATCCGCATTGAGCGGATTCAGTGTGACCGCCTGCCGATAGGCGGTCAGGGCGTTATCTATATCTCCCTGTTTATCGTAGGCATACCCCAGAGAGAAATGGGCATCGGCAAAATCAGGATTGGCTTCTACCGTTTGTCTGAAAACACGAATGGCGTTTTCGATATCGGCGGGTGTATTTAATTCGAGAGGGACAGGCATTTCAATGTTCATCCGCCCTGGTCTCCGGACACGATTACGGAACCGGGTTCGGGCTTCTGCCGAGAGATTTTCATCCCTATTCATATTTGTTTCTGATATGGCAACCCCATAGAGCATATCTATTAAATGATTCACGGCGCGTGATCGATGGTTATTCGCTATCGGGATGGTCGATGATTTTATGACCTCGCCTGTTTCACCACTGATTATCGAGGCCGTGAGGATAAGGGATTTTTCTTCGCCTTCAAAAGCCCCGGTAACAATGGACTCGGCATATAGTAAACCGCTTAATCCGATCACGGTTTCTTGATTCAACACACCGGATGGTTTCAAATCCTGTTCATCCATTATGCTCCTGACAAACGAGCCATCTGTTGTAACCAGCCCCTGTTTCACCCTGATTCTTACCGACATGGTGGCACTGAAAGCTGTACGAAGCCAATTCAACTTGGGATTGCCTGTTTTATTTTCAAAGGGTAATACCGCTATGTCCGCCGGACCCGAGGGGGGATCAATGTTTATTTCGTCACCCAGAGTCGCAGACTGTTTAGGGACAGTAGAACCGCATCCGACGAGCACCATCGCGACACAAATCCCAATGAAAAAACGTTCCAAAATATCCCCCTTATGCAAACAATGCCGTCGTGTTGACCTTGTATAAACCCATACCAAAATTACAACAGAAGCGATCCGACTGTCAAGCGCTCTTTTAATCACCCATCGTCCTGAATACCTGTTGACAGTTATTTTATGAAAAGCTATAATCGACGATGGTCTCATTGGGTCATAAGATGTCATGATGCAATCTGAGAATAAATTAATACCTACCGGAGGGAAATATGTTCGTAGATTTACGAAATCAGGCGACGGTACGCACGGGTGAAGCGTTGGTCAATCATTTAAAACAATTCAAACTGGAATTGAAGATATCGGCCGGGGTGTGGTTTTTTGCACCTGGACAAATACGGTTTCATGAAGCCTATATGAATCCTTATACCATCGAAGAGCGCCTGGACATCGCCGCAGAACTCGCAGAGTACGGTTTATGTGGCATAGAAGCACATTACCCCAATGAGATTAACGAAGATAACGCCCACCTGTACCAGCAACTCGAGAAGGATACCGGGATCCGCTTACTGACGGTTATTCCTAATTTATTCTGGGATGCGCAATTTGAGTTCGGCTCGTTATCTTCGCCCGTGCCGGAAGCCCGTCGCGCAGCTATTGATCGGGTAATAAAGACACTGGAGATGAATAAAGCATTGGATACGGATTTTATGGTGGTATGGCCGGGTGGTGATGGCTATGAATTAAATTTTGGCACGGATTTTTACCAGATGTGGAATCTATTTGAATCCGGTCTTGCTGAGGCCTTGGATGCCTGCCCCGGTGTTAGAGTAGCGATTGAGCCCAAGCCGTATGAACCTCGCGGTAATAATATTTACCGGAATACGACAGATGGTGTCCTCATGGCCCAGGATGTAGATGCCCGGCTTCAAGCGCCTGAAAACCGCCGGTTGCTGGATGAGGGCCATACCATCGTCGGCTTGAATCCGGAATTGGGCCATGTCCTTATGGGCTTTGAGGATTTTCCCTATGCCTTGAGCCGTATTCTTCGGCAGGGACGGCTTGCCCATACGCACTGGAATAGTCAACCGTTAGGCAATTACGACCAGGATTTACAGGTAGGAATCGTATCGCCGGAGCAAATTTTTGCTGGTATGTATGCGTTGAAGACTTATGGGTACCAGGGATATATGGGGATCGACATTTTTCCTGAACGTATTCCTATTCGACAGGCCATTATTAATTCTGTTGATCGAATGAAGGCCATTGCCGAGATGACGGAACAGGTCGATCATGACCTGGTGGTCGCCTGCATGGAACGACCTGATCTTAATAGAGGTGTGATCGAAGCACACCTGACGCGTCTGTTTCATCCCGCCGCTACCGGATTGAGTGCAATGCCCACCTACCGCAGGTCATAAACCCCGAGCCGCGAATCGCTCGGAGTTACCACAGGTGGCACTATGGTCAGGATGTCAAGTTGAAGCTTATCGTTCAAATACCGGCTTTTAATGAAGAGGAACATATCGCGGCGGTTATTCATCAAATTCCGCGGAATATACCCGATATCAGCACCGTGGAAGTATTGGTCATTGATGATGGTTCTACCGATCAGACCGCAGACGCTGCGTATGAGGCCGGGGCAGACCACGTTATTTCTCTTCACCGTAATCGAGGTCTTGCTGCCGCATTCCAAATCGGATTGGACGCCAGTCTTCGATTGGGGGCGGATGTCATTGTGAATACCGACGGCGACGGACAATATCCCGGTGACCAGATTCCCCAACTGGTTGATCCGATTTTTACCAACCATGCTGATCTTGTCATCGGTAACCGGCAAGTCGACACCGTTGATCATTTCTCTTTTCAAAAACGGTGGCTGCAAAAATTCGGCAGTTGGATTGTTCGCATCGCCTCAGGCACCAATGTCCCTGATGCCCCCAGTGGTTTTCGTGCTTATACCCGGGAGACGGCCCTCCGGTTATTTGTTGTCAGTGATTTTTCCTATACCATCGACAATCTGATTCAGGCGGGAAAACGCCGGTTGTCCGTAACCCATGTGCCCATTCGAACGCAACCCACCCGACCATCTCGTCTTCATCGGGGAAACTGGAACTTTATTAAACGTCAGGCAGCTACCATTGTCCGAACATATGCGACTTATGAACCGCTGAAGACCTTCTTTT
>Ga0066376_10000516_pt1 | contig 35877 bp, 28 predicted proteins | sample Knorr_S15_td_Bot_FD_77009 | JGI IMG/M metagenome (GOLD analysis project Ga0066376, IMG submission 77009) | Marine microbial communities from Southern Atlantic Ocean transect - Knorr_S15_td_Bottom_ad_5009_LV_A | ecosystem: Environmental > Aquatic > Marine > Oceanic | place: Southern Atlantic... | reverse complement strand
CTCCCGGTGGTTTGGAGGCCGGTCTGGCTTCCGTAGTTGATGACGATGAAATCCGCTGGCGGGTTTCCTTCTCGGCGGCGCTTGGTTTTAAGGGTTCGCATGATGCCACAATTCCTGGTCCTCCTAAAGTCCCATATCGCCATCAGGTTGATGTCAACGTTTTCAATCTGACTCCCCAAATGATTTACCCATTGACGGAAACCTTTAACTTAGAAGTTGGAATTCCGTTTCGGCGCATAGCTCGGACCGCGTCCATCGGTACTACTGTAGGCGACCAAGCAGAAATGCAACGCAATGTGGATATACACCACGCCAGCAAAACTTTAAATGGGGTAGGTGACCTGTCGCTCTGGTTGCGGCCGCGGCAACCCGGCAATCCTTGGACATGGGGTATGACTTTGCCGACTGGCTCCACTCAAGAAGATCCTTATGTTTTAGGTCAACAAAACGAAGCTCACGAGCACATTCAATTTGGCACCGGTACGGTTGTGCCGCGGGTGCAATATCTCCATTTGGCCGAAGATTGGGTTGCCATGACCACCCTTTCGGCTCCGTTCTATGCTAACTCGCATGGTTTTCGTGCACCGCCCGAACTGGGTTTTTATGCTGCTCGCCGTGGTTCATTGGTGGAGGATTGGGTTTGGTCTTTCGGAGTCTCGGCCCGTTTGCAGGGATATGGAGATTGGAATGGCACCCGCGATGTCAACACCGGTTACGGGGCGCTGGTGGCCGACGGCGGCCTGACTTGGACGGGCTCCGCCGGCCGCTTCATTTTTGGGGTGACTTACCCCTTGGCGCAAGAATTGTGGGACGAATCAGGGGACGCCTTCGAATTAGGCCCAACTTTTGCGGTGTCCTTCGTCCCTTAGGGGCCAAGGGTTTGGCAAAAATTAAGGAGAAAATTCGGAAAAAGTGACCATTTTGGGAGTGAGTTCTGTTTAGAGTGGGCTCGGCTAGTTTGTGCTCAATCCCAACTCAGGAGTTCACTATGAATTTTGTTCTCGGTCTGCTTTCCATTGCTTTAGTTGTACCAGGTCCTTCCTGGCTGGGGGAGGGTGACCATGTTGATAAACGCTTAGGTTTTCAAATGGAAGTCCCCAAGGACTGGTCTCAAATCCCTCTTTCTACAAATGAGCGATATTTAGTGGGTAGATATGAATCTAAGAAGGAATATAACGATACCGAAAAGGGGACAGGCTACACCCGTAACCACAAGCCAACCTTAACCATGATTGCTTTCCAGGAAGAGGTCGAGGAGTCTATTACTAGTGAAGACACGGGTGAGGAGGGTGAAAAGGAAAAAAAGGCCACCATCACTTTTAGTAATCCCTATGAGGACTATTTGGATTACTTAAAGAAAAAAACTAGCGGTACTGGTTGGTTTATTGAAGCCGAAACTGAAGTTGAGACCCATGGAATCAAAGCCATTTTCTATGACATTAAGATAGAGAAATCCACCGGTTCCCCGATGAGGATCTACACTTGGGTTTATCAATTGCCGGATGTGGATGTCGCGGTTGAGTACATCTTCTTTGAAAGTGTTCTTGGAAAACTCAAGAAGCCCTTGCTTAGTAGTTTTAAATCTTTCAAAGCGGTGGAAATTACGGAGGAAAGAATGTCCCATTCCGTTGACTTTTTTGATTTGTTTACTTCTGCGAAAACCCCCAAAGAAAGAAAGGAAATCAGAATAAAGGTGGTGGAGGACCAGCGCAAAAGGGCGGTCGAAAATCTTCCAGACGACTGGACCTTCAAAGAGATGGGCAAGTTCTTTGTATTGAATCATTCCGATGACAGGCAGGCCAAAAAGGTAGTCGGGCAATTGACTGCTATGTTCAAATGGATGGACAAAACATTTCCCTATGTCGGGCCGGAAGAATATGTACGTAGCCCCATCGTCAGGATTTGTGCAAGTTCCGGAGAGGAACGATCTTTTAAACGAGGGTCCTCTTGGACCTTTACCAACATTGAAATCCTGACTCATAAGAGTGAGTCGGGGTCTGCCAGTTATGAGTGGGGATATATCAATCGCCGTGCGGCTGCCTTCTGGTTCAACGAGAGAGATCGAAACTTGTGGAGGAATGCGCCGCCGTGGCTAGACAATGGCCTCAATCGAATGCTTCACTCTGCTACCGCCAAAGGGACAAAAATGATTTTCGAAGCTGATCCGTTTGAACTGGATGGGATTCGGGAAGCACAACGGAACGATACATTGACCTCTCCAAGCCGGTTGCTTAGGATGCCTTTGGAGGATTATAATGATAATGAGACCCTCTATCGTGAAAGCGGCTCCTTCGTCCGTTGGCTTATGGTTGGCAAAGGCTCAAAAAGTCGTCTCACCAAAAACCTAGTTCGCGACCTTCTTGCTCACTTGGGTGATGTTTTGGATGAACGTGAAGAGAAATCTGAAGAAGAAGATGAGGACGATGAAGAAGATTCGGGGCCAACTACGGAAGCAGAAGAAGACGAAGAATTTAAAAAGGGTTCTGAAGAAAGAAACAAAAGGTTTCAGGAACTCCTCGACGAAGTCATTCAGCGGACTTTTTCTGATTGGACCGACAAGGATTGGAAGGCCCTGGACAAGGCATACTTGAGATCCCTGTGAGAAGTTTCTTCCCAGTAATTCTGGTTGCTGTTTTCATGGCAATTGGCGGTGAGGTTGCCCAAGCGGACATCCTTATCATGAAGGATGGACGAATTTTTGACGGAATATCTCTGGAATCAAAGGAGGGGGGCTACTTGGTTAAATTTACCCATGGGGACGTCTTCGTTCCCGAGACCTTGGTGGAAACTGCCGTTTTTGAGTCCGGCGTCCAATTGGAATATCAACCTAAGAATGCATCGGAAAAATCCAAGCTGGAAAATGGCCTGGTCCCTTTTCAAGGCAAGTGGATGTCGGTAGGGAAACGGGAGAAAATGCTGAAGAAGTTCGTCAAGGAACAGCGCACAGCCATTGCGGACCACGCTGAGCATTCTGTTTGGCGAAACCGCTATAAAGTAAAGACCAAATATTTCAACTTTGAGCACACCATTTCTCCTCATGTGTTTGCTCGGTATAGCCGCACTATGGAAGCCTATTTTGCGGCATTTTGCAGGGAGTGGAAAGTGAAACCCCAAAAGGGGTATGCCAGAGACCCCAAAGACACCAGGCTATTGGTCTGCTTTTACAGTGACCGAGAACTTTTCCATCAAGTGAGTGGGGCGAATTCCAATGTACTGGGGTATTTCAGGTTTGTGAAGCCGCTTGAACTAGATATTTATTATGACCGCCTTGCCCCAGACGACAGTACCGAAGTTATGTTCCATGAGGCCAACCACTATTTACAAAAGCTCATCAATGTCAAATTTTCCTACCCTCATTTCCCGGGCGAAGCTTTGGCGGAATTTTATGGAGCATCCCATTGGGACGATGAAACGAAAACTTTAAAATCTGGTTTGGTTTTGGAGGGACGATTGACTGAAGTTCAAACTGACATTGCCAAAGGGGAGATGATGTCCTTGGAGAAACTGATTACCACTAAGATGTACGAGCACTACACTTGGGGATGGACCTTGGTGCATTTTTTGATGAATGACAAGCGCTATTCAAAAAACTTTAAAAAGTTTTTTGTAGGGTTGGCTAAGGACAAGAAAGTTTCACGATTTCATCTAGGACGAGATAATTTGACCAGCATTCGCCAGGCGGATGTCCTCCCTTTATTTATGCGTTACTTAGGTTTGAAAAAAAAGGAAGATTTAGCCGTGATGGAAAAAGAATGGCATCAATACATTCAAGAGGAGCTCAAGGTGACCTCCAGCTTTGGATTAGAAAAAGCCGCCGAAAATGCTTTGCGCCATAAGCGCAAAATCCGTGGCCGTCGGCTTTATCAGGAGGCGATTGATACCGGAGAAGCAAGCGCTAATGCGTACCATCGTTTTTCCCTTTTTCTTATCAAAGAAGATAAATCTGAAGATGCGGATAAAATCCTCGAACTTTGCAAGAAAGCAGTGGAGCTGGATCCGTTAACCGGCCAGTTTCAAACTTGTTTAGGTCATGTTTTGAAAGCTCAGGGGCAGTTGGAAGAAGGGACCCGCATTATGAAACTTGCGGATGAGATGGGGCCTAAGGATGAAAATGCGCGGCTAGCAAAACTCCTGCGCCGTTATCTGCCGATTAAGGATTAGTTTCCTTTGAAGGTACCTTGCCGGGTTGCCTAGTTTCAGATCCTTTGATTTTTTGGAGATTGTCGCCAAGACGGGAACGCATGGCGTCGGCCAAAGCAGTCAACTTAGCCATGACTTTCGGCTGCTGCTCGGCTAGGTTTTGACTTTCGCCGATGTCATTTTCTAAGTGGAAAAGTTCCAAGCCGGTTTTGACGGTGTAATCGTAATCCCCCGGCGTGCCATCGGCGCCTACCGTTTTTCCAATCATGCTGCGATAGCCGTGGGGGAAGTGTAATTTCCAAGGCCCATGACGCATGGCTTGCAATTCATTGTTGCCATAATAAAAAAAGTAAGTCTCTTGTGGGGACGCGGCACCCGACTTGCCGCTAAGCATGGGCCAGGCATTCTTTCCGTCGATGGGGATTTTCGGAAGTGGTGCTTGAATGAGTTTTGCCACGGTGGGGAACAAATCAATGGTCATCCACGGGGTATCGGATACTTTTCCGGCCGGGACTCTGCCTGGGAAACGAACCAAACAAGGGACCCTTACCCCGCCATCAAAGGTGGTGCCTTTGCCTTCCCGTAGCGGCCCGACCGAGCCGGCATGGTTGCCATAAGAAAGCCATGGACCGTTGTCAGAAGCGTAAATCACCAAGGTGTTGTTCGCCACCCCACATTCCTCCAGTGCCGCCAAGACTTTGCCGACCGAATCATCTATTTCTTCAATGACATCTCCATAGCTTCCCTGCTTACTGCGGCCGTTTGAGCCGGAGTCAGTGAACAAAGGCACATGCGGCATCGGGTGAGCCAAGTACAAAAAGAATGGTCCGTCGGCATGGCGGCGAATAAAGGAAACCGCGCGGTCACCAAAATCGGTGGTGAAACGCATTTGGTCTACACCCGTCACTTCGTGGTCGGCAATTTCTAAGCCTTCGAAGACAAACAAATCCGGGTATCCCCGTTTACGTTTTTCCACCGGGTCCGGGAATTGGGCGTAGTTTGGATGCCACGGCCACATATCGTTGGAATAGGGGATGCCATAAGATTCATCAAAGCCATGATTGGCAGGAAGGAATTGCTTTTGAAAACCCAAATGCCATTTTCCAAACATACCGGTGGCGTAGCCTTTGCTTTTGCACAGTTCGGCCAAGGTGGTTTCGTCTTCATGAATGCCGTGTTTATTGCGCGGCCCCAAAGCGCCATGAATGCCAAGCCGGTTGGAATAGCAACCGGTCAATAAAGCGGTGCGAGAAGCGGAGCACACCGGTTGGGACACGTAGAAACTGGTAAAGCGGGTACCTTCGGCGGCGAGTTGGTCCAAGTGGGGAGCTTTAAAGCCTTGGGCGCCTTGGGTGCCAATGTCTGCCCAGCCTTGGTCATCGGTAAAAATGATGACAATGTTGGGCAGTGGTGCAGGGAGAAAATTATCCCACAACGCACAGCCGCTGAGGATGAAAACGAGGAGCAAGCAGGCGTGGATTTTGAGGCGCATGAAAGAGCTCCTTAGGGCTTAGGGGGTCACTTTCATGGTACCGCGCATCCGCTGCCAGTGGCCCGGAAAGGTACACAGATAGTCATATTCGCCAGCTTGGCTGGGGGCGGTGAATTCCAACACAAAGTGCTCCAAGTGGTTGATAAGGGTGGTTGCGGCCAGGATTTGGTCGTTTTCTGGAATAAACTGCTTTTCAAAGCCACTTGCGCCGAGGGCTTCCGCTGCCTTGCCGATTTCTTCGGCCGAACCTGGCATACCAATGATGAGGTTATGCGGCATGTAGTCGGGATTTTGGAACCAGATTTTTACCTTTTGGCCGGCTTTGACGGAAAACTCAGTTTTGTCATAAAGCATTTGTTCCGGGATAGTGCCGATGACAATGGCGTCGGCATCCGGTTTTGCCATGGCGGTGGTGGCGGCTTCGGCTTGTTCACTTGGTTTAGCATTGGGGGTGGAGGCATTGTGATTCCAAAACTGCTCCACGGTGGCGGCCGCAATCCGTGCGTGGGGTTCGGGAGACTTCAGCAAGCTTTCCAAGAAGGGGCGGTTTTCGATGTTGTGTTGCTGGAATAACCACAATCCTTCCATCAGGTGATGGGCGTCTTCACTCTTGTTTTTGTCGAACTGATGGAGCCAATGGCGCAAGGCAGGGATGACTTCGGCAGTGTCTCTTTCGGACAGCTCTACTCGGGCTCTTTGGCGTACCCCGTCTACCGGGTGCTTCAGAGTATCCAACAAAACGGTGATGGGTTGGCCGTCAATCTCCACGTGGGGAGACAAGGGGCGGTCAGGGTAAGTCAGCCGGTAAATGCGGCCGTGGTCATGGTCGCGGGCTGGGTCCCGAATGTTGTGCTGCATGTGGCCGATGATGGCGTTGGCCCAGTCAGAAACATACATGGCGCCGTCATCGCCGAATTCCATATCTGTGGGGCGAAAGTTAAGGTCGGAAGAAACCAGTAGATCCTCTACTTCCACGCCGTGGACATTGCCAGTTTCACTATTGCGGTCCAAGCGATACTGTTTGATTCCTAAAAAGGCAATGGAGTTGGCAATTAAAAAATTGCCCTGCATTTCTTTAGGGAAATGTGCGCTAGATAAAATCGTGCTGGAAGGAACTGGACGCACGGTGTGATCCAAAAGTTTTCGCATGGTGAATCCACCTTTGCCATTGGGTCTTACTTGATAAGTGTGTCCGGTGGTGCCGCTGGTGGCGTACTGGTAACCCCAGTTGTCAAACCCCGCGCCGTGTGGGTTGGGGCTGTTGGGGGCATGAAAGCTAAATTCGTAAGTCCGCGGATTAAAGCGGTACATCCCTGAAGTCCCGGATTGTTGGTTAGATTGCCAGGGGCTTTCGACGTTGGAAACGTTAAAAATACCGCGTTGGTAATAAAGAAAACCACCGGGACCGAAAAGGAAATTGTTGGCGGTGTGGTGGGTGTCGGCGGTGCCAATGCCGCTCAGCATGCGGATGCGGACATCGGCTACATCATCTCCGTCGGTGTCTTTCAGGAATAGAAAATCAGGACCTGAGCAGACAATCACGCCGCCATTCCAAAATTCAAAACCGGTGGGATTGTGAACGTAAGCAAAAGTAATGGCTTGGTCGGCCACGCCGTCCCGGTTTTCATCCGGAAGAATCAGCAAGCGGTCATCCATCTTTTTCAGTGGTTGCCACTTGGGGTAAGTTTTCCAAGCCGCCGCCCACAGTCGGCCGCGGGTATCTACGCCAAGTTGCACCGGATTTACCAATTCCGGAAACATTTCCTCCGAGGCAAATAGATTGGCTTGCAGCCCGTCGGCTAGTTTCATTTTGCCGACGCCTGCTTCACCGGAAATGTAAGTATTGGATCCGGTTTTGCTCACTCCACCTTGGAGCTGCTCCTTTTCTAAGTTGGAAATGACCTCAATATCGGCAGGCACGTTGGAGTCATCGACCTTTTTGTCTACCCCTTTGGCCGCGGCCCAAATAACTTCATCTCGGTTGGCGGTCATGACATCCAACTGGTTCAGTTCATTTTGTAAAACTTCGCGGTTGGTTTGGCCATCGACAAAGGCCAACTTGGAGCGTCCGCCCCAAACATCATTTCCATCAGTGGCTCGAAAACGATTAAACCAATGCCAGTTTTTGTCCAGTACCGCGGCGCGGGTTTTTTCTAGATGGGAGATTTCCTGATTGGGTTTGGTGCCCAGCAAAGACCAGACCAATTCCTCCGCAAGGCGGCGGCTTCCAGCTTCAGTGGGGAGCACCCCGTTTTGGGTGACCACATCCCCGCCAGCGGCATAAAGGGCTTGAGAAATGGAGTAAAGGTCAATGAAGCCAGTGTGATTTTCTTTGGCGGCGGCGTGCGTGGCTTCGGCATAAGCTCCCAGCCGCATGTTGTTGTTGCGCCCGTCCGGCAAATTGGAATGATGGAGGTTCTCGTGGGCGAGGGGGGAAACCAGCACAATTTTGGGCGGACCCTCGCCGTTGTAGTCCTTGCCGCGGGTTTCCAAAATCCATTGGGTGAGGTTGTTCTGGAAGCCGGCTGGGTCACCATCGAAGGATTCATTGAAGCCATACATGGCGATGAGCACATCGGCCTGCGAAAGGTTGAGGTAATCATCCACACTCATGAAGCCGCTACTGCGCGGGCGGTGATTGATGCGGTCACCGGTGAAGCCTTGATTTCGAATCACCAGCTGCAAGCTAGGGTAGTGGAGTTGAATAAAAGTTTCTAGCCAGCCATGGTGTTGCATCCGGTCAGCAATTCCACTGCCAAGAATGACGATATGGTCACCGCTTTGGAGCTGAACTTGTGGATTCCGGACCTCAGGAAGGGCAGTAGCGCCGCATCCTTGGAGTAAGGTGGCAAGGACTAGAAAACTTAAGGGGATGGTTAGCTTCACAGCCCGCTGAGTTTAACTCGGTTGCTAGGATGGGCTGATGTTTAGCCCGCTCCTTTTGGTAGTTTTTCCTCTGGTGGGTTTGCCCATGGCGGCCGCTCCGCTTGCAGCAATCCAAGACGGTGAAATTCCCTCTTCATTGGCCGGCCAATTGCCACCCGCGGCGTGGTTGAAGTACGAAGGAGACAAAAAGAAAAAACCAGGTCTAGGCCGACGGATTGTTTTTGTCGCCGGTGATGAGGAATACCGTTCCGAAGAGGCTTTGCCCTTGTTGGCCCGCTCTATGAACGACTTAGGTTTTGAGTGTTATGTCTTGTTTAGCCTAGACGCCAAAACCGGAAAAATTAACCCCGATGAGCCCACTCATATCCCTGGTTTGGAGCATATCATTGGCGCGGATTTATTGGTTTTGCAGTTGCGATTTAGAGAACTCAAAGATGAGCACATGAAATTTATTGTTGACCATGTTGAGGCCGGCAAGCCGGTGGTAGGTATCCGCACTTCCACTCATGCCTTTTTTTATCGTAAGCAAAAAGAAGGTCCCTATGTCGATTGGGATTGGAGAAGTAAAAAATGGCCAGGCGGCTTCGGCAAACAAATCCTTGGCGAAACTTGGGTCCGCCACCACGGTCATCATGGCAAAGAAGCCACCCGCGGCCAGCCCAATCCTAAGCAAGCTGACCACCCAGCTTTGCGGGGAGTCGGGGCGTGTTTTGGTTTGACCGACGTTTATGCGGTGACCAAATTACCCGACGATGCCAAGGTACTCCTGGAAGGAGAAGTGGTCGCCGGCATGAAAGAAGCTGACCCTACCTTGGAAGGCCTAAAAAATAATCCCATGCACCCAGTGGCATGGGTGCGGACCCGGAAAATTTCTGAAAAATTAAGCCAGCGCATTTTCGCAGTCACTATGGGTGCCGCCAAAGATTGGTCTGACGCCGACTTACGTCGGCTATTCATCCAAGCCTCTTTGTGGTGTTTGGGTGATGAAGCACAAATTCCCGCCCAAGGATTTAAAGCCCCACTATTAGGCCCGTGGGAGCCCACCCACTTCGGTTTCCGCGGCGGCCGCCTCGGGTATTTCCCCGAGGACTACCGTTTCGGCTCGCCATGGTTGGCTGAGTAAAGAGAAGGTTTTTTGGGGTGCCTGAGGGCTCCTTCATCCCTGCGAAAATCACTTCAAGAGCCTCACTTTAGACCCTGAAGATTTATTTTCTTGCCGATTTTTAGTCTTGCGCGGACTTTTTGACTCTTGCTTTCTCTGGATTCAAGCAGGTCTTTTCATGAGGATAGAATGTGGGCAAATGAGACATCTAACTATGAAAATATTGCCAGACGAATATTGCATTCACCAGTTAGCACCGAATAGCCCCATACCTGAACAAGTTTTTGGCGACCAGTTTTTTAGTTTGACTCAAACAAAAGAGGAATTGTCTTTGGTGTGCAATTCTCGAATCAGTGTCGATTCAAAGAAGGCGGAAGGTGGGTTCGCCTGCATGCAGATTGTCGGGGTTCTTGACTTTTCTGAGACTGGGATTTTGGCCGAGATATCATCCATATTGTCCAAAGCTGAGATTAGTATTTTCGCCGTATCTACTTTCAATACGGACTACATTTTGTTTAAGAATGAAAAAATTGAAATGGTGAAAAAATCGCTTCGGGCTTGCGGCCACCAAATCGATTCATGACGCTAAGGGCAAATTACAATTTCGACGGCGTTAGAAAGGGCAGGGCCTAGACTGGCAGTGGGGGCGTAGACTTGGGCCCAAACGGAGAGACCAACGATGTTGGGGTTTTGCAAAGGGACCGACAGGGTGGCGGTGCCAGTGATGTCGGCAGTAAGCGGGAAGGTCCCGACCAGACGGGTGGGGTGAATCAACACTACGCCGATGGTTAATAAGTCTTCCCGATAGGCCGGCGCAAAGGAAGCATAGAGGGTGGCGGTATCCCCGGCGGCAAAGCCAGTGATGCTTAATTCCACCGAACCGCCCGGTGTGGTAGGGGTTCCAACGCCAGTCAAAACCAATCTGTGTAATTCCGGGTCCACTGGTCCATAAGCCCGATAACCACAAGAGATTTCATTGCTTTGGTTTGGAGTGGGGGACAGATAAGTCACCCACTGTTCTTGCCCATCCAAAAACCGGCCGGTAGAAATATCCGCCAACTGGTCACCGAAGTCCATGCGGTCACGCAGAGTGATGCCGTCGGCGTCGGTGAGTAGTAAATCTTCACCATTGGCATCTAACTTGAAGGTGGCATGTAAAGGGCCGTCGGCGGGGTCATTGTCTAACCAAACCAATAAAGTTTCATCAGCACCAAGTTGAGTTCCGGCTGGGAAAACCCACTTCATGAGGTCAGAGGAGTCATCCGACAAATACCATCCACTCAGGTCCACCGCGTTTTGGGTGGTGTTTAAGATTTCCGCCCAGTCTTCTGTTTGGCCGGCTTCATCTTCGATGCCGTTGTCATTCTTGGCCAAAAATTCATTTATGACGATGCCATTGGGCTCCATGGCGGGGTCTATGGAAAAATCTTTAGGGTCCTCCTCAGCTTCCCAAGGATGGAATTTCCCATTTTCAGCAGTTGTCCAAGACAACATGTACCAAGATATTTTGGCACCGCGTATTTGCGGAGGAATGACGCCGGCCCACACCTTGTCACCCGCGGCGCCATCGCCGTGTTGACCATCGTCAAACATTTCCGCTTCCTGATAGGCGCCAGCGTTGCCTGCCCGCCACATTAAAAGTGCGCCCGCTATGGTGGCGCCTGGGGCTTCGATGTAGGCACTCAAGACAAGGGTGTCATTTTCAGTTGGCTTTTCCGGCGTCACGGTGGCGTCATCAAAATCTGGCTGAGGTGCAGAAAAATCACTAAGACTGCGCAAATAAGCTTCGCGGTTTTCTACAAAAGGTTTTAAACCACACGAAGTCCGACCGCCGCCGGGACCGCCACCAATGGTGACGTCTTGCGTTACGTTGTCGTAAAAATACTGCAAGGGGTAAAGCCGTTTTGAATCAGCGATGACGTCGGCCTCAATCAAAGTTTGGTACTCCGTGATTTTGGCGCCAATTTTGGCCCAATTCCAAAACCGCTCCAGCAATTCACGATAATGTGCAAGGTAGGCAATGCGTCCGCGGGGCCCGGTATTGGGGTTTAGTAAACGAGTCAGCAAGGGGTAATCCGGACTGCCATAATTTTCCAAAGGCGGCAGAGTTTGCAACTGGTTGACGGTCATGCCCATGCCAAAGTTGCCAAAGGCTTCATTGGAATCCCACGGGATGGTATGAAAGCGGCCTTCGGTGGGGTCATGGTAAACGTAATAGTTGTGACCACTTTCGATGTAGGAATCTCGGTTGACAAAGATGTTTTGCCCCGCCAAGTACCAGTAAGCACGGTCTATATTCAGGTCATTTTCTACATTGCCGATGACATTACTGACACTGCCATTGTTGAGCCGGTCACAAAGTTGCACCAAGTCCGCCCATTCGGTGCCGTTGGGGTCACTTTTGAGTTGATAATGCGGGTAATAAGAAGATTCAGCGGATCCCAACCATTTCAGGGTGGAGTTGCGGCCACCGGGGCCACCACTGGGGTCACACTTGTAACGATTGCCATCGTCATCAGGAAACCACTCGTCCAAAAATTCACCACTGACTTGTTCGGTGTTGGCATAAATTCCCCAGTAAGTACCGTTCAGCCAAAGGCGCACGAAGTTGGCTTGGGGCGCCGGCATGTATTTGCGCAAATAGTGATAAGTCACCACTTCCCGGCAAAAGGTCGGGTCCATAAAAGAGTTGCCTAAATTGATGGTGTCATAGCCAAATAAATCTTGGCCCGCAACAAACTCATCCATTTTTATTTTGAAGGGCATTTTTTCGGCGGGCCAAACACTGGCCGAAGAATTGCCTTTGAAACGCACGCCGACGTCGGCGTAAACAACCCCCTCAACGTCTAAGTCAGCGGTAAGGTAAATTTCGGCTTGGCGGTTTTGGTCTAGCAGAGACCACCAGTTACTTTGTTGAAAAGTGAGCCGTAAATCGCGGACCTCATCCTCATCGTATAGGTCTTGGGGAGGGAATGCCGCCGAGAGGAGTAGGAGGGGAAGCAGGGAAAACATAGATGCCCCAGCCTAACCCCAAAAAGAGCCCGCGGTTGTTGCTTTTCCCGGCGCTTCCCCTTCTTCCGACGGTGGTGCTTTAACCCTCTTCGGGCGTTAGCCAGTCTTCCGGCCCTTCTAGGAGCTTGTCAGCACTAAAGGTGGAAAGGGTGAAGCCCCAAGTTTGCCAACGTGGGTCGGCTTCTACTTGCGGCTCAGGGGTGGCTTCACCCACGCTTTCGTCACTGGCTACTTCCCCCTCTGGGTCATCTTCCTCCTGGGCGGGGGTTGGCACAAGAATGACCGATGGGGTCAAAGTCAATTTTGCGGCATGGCCTTCTAGGTGGGGGAAAAGATCCATTTGGATTTTGCCGCCATCGGTGGTGGTCCAAGTCAAAGTGCGAAATGCCGGTTGGCTGAAAGCTTCATGGTCTAAGGCCATGGCAGACTCAAACGACAGAAAACTCAAAGCGCTACTCAAATTGGAAAAGGCTTTGTCATTTTCATTACCCGATTTGTTATTTTCAGCAAGACCTTTGTGGAGGGTGAGCTCTAAATCTCCGTCGATGGCGATGGCTTGGACATCCGCGGCGGACAAAGAAATCACTTGGGTATCCATCCATGACGAAAGTTGCCACGGGAATTGCAAGCGGCCTTTGGCAAGCCAAGTCTGGTCTTCGCCTTCATGTCGCAAGTAAACGCCGGCATCGGGTTGCCAACGTGATTTACCTACCCATAAATCCAACACCGCCGCGTCATCTACCCAAGCTTGCACTCGGCCGGTGGGCTTGGGCTCGGTCTGGGGGTCCAGTTGTAAATCCACCCAGCGTTTTGGCTGGGAAGTTTTGGCTTGCGGGTTTTGCAGGCCAATTAAGCCAAATAAGAATTCGCGAACTTTTTGAAACTCTAGCGGGTAGTTCGCTTGGTCAACGGAAACCCAGCCGGATTCTAAGCGCTGTAGGTGCCAAGTGTCATCGCCCTTGTGAATGGTGAAACGATTCACCTGATTCACTTGACTTCGGAAATCATCTAAAACCCAAACCCCGCCAGGAGTTTCCAAGTCTTCTGCCTGCAATGGACTTTTGTCGTGATGCAGCCAGGCTGCCGCCGCCAGCGCCAAAAAAGCAACTAGAATTAAATTTTTCATGACACCCTCCGTTTGCGATTCCGATGTGAAGTCCATAACAGAGCTAGGCTTGCCGCAATGAAAGGGGTGCCCACAGTATTCAACCACATAAGGTTGCGGCCCAAACTATCGATGTCTTTTTGCAAGCTATGTCGCACCTGACGCAACTCTTTGCGGGCTGCCAACATTTCTTCTTGGACCCGGCTAATTTCTGCTTTTTGTTCGTCCGAAAGAATCATCATGTTGCTTGGTTCGTTTTTTCGACCAAGTTCATTGATGCGGCTTTCACCGGCGCGAATTCTAGTTTGCAATTCGGTTTCTCTAGCCAAGTAATTAGCTTCTGCTTGCTGGCGCAATTTCTCTACCCGATGAAAGGGTCGTTGGGCGTTTCCTCGGCCACGCAAACCCAACAGAGCCTGACTGCCGGCCATGGTTTCCAAAGCATTCATCACCAAGGACCCGTTGTCCGCCGTCATGCGCCACCCTAAAGAAATGGGACCCATGCGCTCTTCTGAAATCCAATAACGGTCCGCCAGGAAATCGGCGTCGGCAAACAAAAGAATTCCGCCGGCGGTGCCGGTTGCGGCCTGACCATCTTCAGCGGGGAAAGCGCTAGTCAAAGTTCCTTTGAGGCGTCCCGCCAAAGTGTATTGCTTCCCGGTGGGAAAGAAGCCGGTGAGAAGTCCGACGGGGTCCGGGTACATGGCAATCCGGTTGGCAGGGAAGGGGGCAGAATCTTCGGATGATTGCATGAAAGGTTCCAAAGTGACCGCCGCGCCTTCTTTGATTTCAAACCACCCTATAGAGGCACTATTGATGACGTCCAGTGCGCCGGTAATGGGGTCCTCTTGATTGAGCGACTCTTTGCCGATGCCCAACCAAGCGATGTAATCCACCACGTCCAATCCGCGGCCGCCCAAGCGAACTTTTTGGGCCCATTGTCTATCCCCGATGAACTCGTCCGATTTCCAACTCACGCCCCAAGCGTCCAGCAAATTTCCGAACTGACTGGTTTGCGGGCCCGGCGCAACTCCTTGTTGAATGGCCACCGATGGGTCCGGGGCAGCAAATTCACAATGTGGGTCCACAAAGACCATCAGGTTTTTACCGGCCAAAGCCCACTGGTCAATTCCTTTGAGCAAGTTTTCGGACAACTCCTTGGGGTGCACCACCATCAAGATGTCGGCGTCTTCGGGCAAGGCTTCGGCGTCTTCCGCAATGATTTCTACCGCAAAACTTTGCCGCATTTGGGCCAAGATTTGCCAAGGAGGGGTCATTCCGCCGCGTGGGTTTTGCGGATTAAAGCGGCCTTCCATTTGCAGGGAGGAAATCAACGCCACTTTTGGAAGGTCCACTTGGTTTAGCGAGTGAATCAGCCGGGCCACGTCATATTCCAGGAAGGATTCTTTGGAAGGGTCAAAAAAAGCAATCACTTCCTGCTCGTCCACCGAATTGGTGGCGGTCAGACCCAGATGCATTTTGGTGCCGGCTCCGTCCACCGACAAAGCCGCAATGCCAGCGGCGGTGGCGGCATCCTCTGCTTCTGAAAATGGTTCCGGGTCAATCACTTTCAAGCGGAGTTTATCATTGGATAACAACACCAATTCTTCTAAGAATTCTCTTACCCTTTGTGCGTAGTGCTGCATTTGGGGAATGTCTTTGGCGGCACTCGCGGACCAATAAAGGGCGAGGTCCACAGATTCTTCAAGATTGGCGACGATGTCGCGGGTGCCGTCGGAAAGCGTATAAAGACCCTCAGCGGTCATGTCCAAACGGGCGCGGGAGAATAGTGCCGATGACAAAAAGTGCAGCGACAACAGCAAACTGAGGCAAGCGCCTAGGCCAACGAATACTTTGCGTTTTTTAGTCATGATTATGCGGCTTTTTTCCAGTCCAGGATGAGGCCATTGAGGTAGAGGAAAGTGGCAATGACGGCGAAGAAGTAAAGCACGTCCCTTAAATCAATCACCCCGCGGGACAAGGATTGAAAGTGGGTGAGAAAACTGAGGGATGCAATGGCTTCAACGATAAATTCTGGCGCCCAACCGGAAAAGAATTCCAAAACCATGGGGAAGCCAGAAAGTAAAAAGATAAAACAAATCACCACGCTCAGGACAAAGGCAATCACTTGGTTTTTGGTGAGAGCGGAAATGCAGGAGCCGATGGCTAGGTAACCACCGGCCATCAAGGCCGAGCCGATGTAGGAAGTCAAAATGACGCCGTGGTCGGGGTCGCCGAGGTAACTGGCGGTCCACCAAATGGGGGTGGTGAAGAGAAGGGCGGTGATGGTGAATGCCCAAGCCGCCAGGAATTTGCCAACCACGAGATCTCTCATCTTGATGGGCAAAGTCATCAGAACTTCAATGGTGCCTTGGCGGCGTTCTTCGGCCCACAATCGCATGGCAATGGCCGGCACCAAGAATAAAAACAGCCATGGGTGAAATTGGAAGAAGGGCCGCAAGTCTGCTTGGCCCCGTTCGAAAAAGCCACCCATTTGAAAAGTGAATATTCCGGCCAATAGCAGAAAGATGACCAGGAAGACTCCCGCCAGAGGGGTGTTGAAGTAGCTGGCGAATTCACGCCGAAAAATGGCTTTGCAAGGACTCATGAGATGGTTCCGGGTTGAGCGATTTCAGTGGTGGTGATGGTGCGGAAAACGTGGTCCAAGCGGTTGTGCTTTAGGTCGGCGGGAGCTTTGCCATCTAACTCGGCTGGGGTGCCATCGAAAACTACCAGGCCTTGGTTGATGATGATGGCGCGACTACAAACGGCTTCTACTTCTTCAAGGATGTGGGTGGAAAGGACCACGGCCTTGGTTTTGCCAAGTTGCCGGATGAGCAAGCGAACTTCATGTTTTTGGTTTGGGTCCAATCCATCGGTGGGTTCATCAAGAATCAAAACTTCCGGGTCATGAAGCAAAGCGGCCGCTAAACCCACCCGGCGGCGAAAACCCTTGGAGAGGGTCTCCATGGATTGATGAAGGACCGAGCCGATGTGGACTTGCTCCACCACCCGGCGTTTAGCTACTTGCGGGTTTTGCATGCCGCGTACGTTGGCCAAAAAATCCAGATATTCACTGGGAGTCATGTCGGGATAAGCCGGCGCGCCTTCAGGCAAATAACCGATTTTGGCTTTGGCCAAAGTCGGCTGGTCCTGCATCGAGTGGCCGCCGATATGAATGGTGCCGGCGTCCGGTTCCAAGAAGCCTGTCAGTAGTTTCATGGTGGTGGATTTTCCGGCACCATTGGGGCCTAGGAAACCTAGCACCTCACCGGCAGGGACGGTGAGATTGACTTTCTGAACGGCATGGATTGGGCCAAATTTCTTGTCAAGCCCAACAGCGTGGATGAGTTGATCCATAGGTGAATTTTTTTCGAGCCGGACTAGAAAGTCAAGTCCCTAAGCTCAGTTTTGATGTTTATTGAAGAAATCGATGATGGAATCCAAAACTTTTTGCTTAAAAGGTTCGTTAAGGACTTCGTGCCGCCCCTCAGCCCACACTTGGTATTCCTTGGGTCCATCCCAGTTGGCATAGAAATCATCAATGTCACCAAAACTGCTGAGCCCATCTAATTGGCCGACTTGGATTTGGAGAGGCCATGGCCACGGCTCCGAGTGGTGACGGACCGAATCAATGGTGGCCAAGAGTTCGGTATACAGCCGTGGGGTGACGGTGTGAAAGCACTGCGGGTCTTCTTTGTAATCGGTGACGACTTCGTTGTCGCTGCAAATTTCGGCGTCCTCCAGCTCATTGTCCATCGAAAGGCTGGGAAGGAAGCGGGAAAAAATATTAGCGGCGGTTTTCTTCCACCATGGAACCGGAAAGGCAATGCCAAGGACCGGCGCACTCAAGCAAACCGCTTTCACTCCGGGTGGATTCTGAGTTAACCAATCCAGAGTGACCAAGGTTCCTAAGGAATGGGCAAGGATGAAGAAATCTCCACCGGTCATCCGCGCTGCCGCGGTGAGGTCATCCTGAAAATTTTGCCAGCTTGCGATGTGGCCGCGCTTGCCAGCGGATTCACCGTGACCTCTCAAGTTGATTCCTAATACGGTGTACCCGGCGGCGGCAAGGCGGCCGGCTACATAGTCATAGCGCCGAATGTGTTCGCCAACGCCATGCACCAAGATGACTCGGCCCTTGACCGTGCCGAGGGCATCCCAGCGCCAAGCGACTAGCGCGGTGCCGTCGGCGGAATCGAAACTGAGTTTTTCCATGTTATTGTGCAAAGGGCGGTGGTGAAGAGGAGTGCGGTGTTCTGCAGAGTTTTTTGCCAAATGACGACCACGCCGGCGCCGCAACCACAATCAAAGGAGACCTCCCCAAAAGCGAGGCCTTCGGCACTCATGATGAGTTGGGTGCGAAACAAAATAGTGGCGGTAAATGTAGCAAGAAAAATGCTCAGCAGTAGGCCGGCTGGTTTTCGAAAGATGCCACTCATCAGCGCAAGGCCGCCGACGATTTCTATCCACGGAATGGCAATGGCGGCGAGGTTGATGCCCCACGGCGGCGTGGTGGGAAAAATTCCATAGGTGTGGATGGCTTTGAGGAAATCTTGAGGAATACCGAGTTTAGCGATGCCCATCCACAAAAAGACCGCTCCGGAAAAAATTCGGCACATGAAAATGAGATGGCCGTTCATGGTTTCGCCCCTGTGTTGAGGGGGAGGCCGGCTTCCCGCCAGGCATTGATGCCACCTTCAAAAATATGCAAGACTTCAGGTGCGATGCCATGCTGGTAAACCAAATCGTTGGCGAGGAAAATACTGTCTTCGCAATTGCCGCCGGTGCAATAAATCACAATGATCATGGCTTCGGCTAAGCGGGACAGGATCCCGGGAATAAAGCGGTCTTGCTGATAATGGTCACAAAGCAAAGCACCAGGAAGGTGTTCGGCTTGGTAACTTTCTTGTTTACGGGCATCCAAGAAAGTGAAGCCGCCGGGGCCATCGCTGAGGTATTGAGCATATTCTTTGACATCTTCGATGCCGATGACTTGAAAAGGATGTTCCAGGGCGGGCGGAAAATAGTTTCTAGTTAAGTTTAAGCCGCGTGGATGAACCCCATTGGCGAGCAGAGCCAGGATGGTGGATACCACCGCGATGGCCAGAGCCTGCGTCCAAAGAGCTTGGCCTAATTTCACTATTGCTGGAATGGAGCGACCCAAGCACCTTTGCCGTCGGCGTTGACATAGATGGGATTCACCGCAGCGACGGAGTGTTCCATGGTGACTGGCCACCACGGACCATCCGGAGTGTCGCCGCGCACCAGAGCGACCACCCAGCCATCAGCGCGAGGTGACGGGAGTGGTAATTCAAGGTCCAAATCAAGTGGGCCTTCATAGTCAGCCAGTGGATATTCCACGATGGCCTCCCCATTCCAAAATAGGGTGACGGTGCGGGCAGTGACCCAGGACGGTGCGCCTATATGCAATTGATAAACCAATTTCCGGCCCTTTTTGACTTTGTGCATGCCGCCGGGTTGGGTGTGGTTCAAGGTGCCCCAAGCGAAAATTCCTACCGCGGCCGACATCCTGCCTTCGGCCATGGTGTCACAAAGGCGGTTAATCTTTAATTTACCCACCTTGGAGTCATCTCCCGGAATGTAAGTACGGGCTTGGCCGACCGGAACACCCACCGTGTGGCTGTCAGAAGCGCCCACTCCACCGAGCTTTTGTCCAGAATTCAATAGCGCAAACCAATCGAGCAGAACTTCTTCGCGTTCGACGGTTTTGCAATCAATGTTGAAAATCTCCAAGGCATCCACCTCTAGCTTTTCTAAACCGCTGCCGAATTCCCCGGTGGAACGGTTTAGGTCTTGGGCCTCATTGCCCATAGGGCCACGGGTCAAAGATGGCCAACGTGGATGATTCAAGATGGTCATTTTGACGCCTTTGCTACGAATCTCTTCAATCAGCAGGGGCCATTCTTGAATGCGGTGATTGGGGATGGGGGAGTTTGCCTCGAAGGGAAAGGCGTTGAAGTGGCCAAGGTCAGTGGAAACTTCATTGCCGATGACCGGGGTGTACCATGCTTCGGCACCAATTTGTTTTTGCAAGGGACGATAATCCATGTGGTGGTTGTGGTCGGTGGCAATAGCCATTTCCACACCTTCCGCGGCTAAAGAATGAACCCGTTCCCAGGTGGTGGCATCGCCGTGCCCACTGCCGGTGACAGTATGAATGTGGGTGTCGGCAGCAACAAATCCTTGGGTATCCACTTCATGGGTGAGCCGTAGAACGATGGGCTGAGTCTCTTGGTTGCCAATGGTGAAGGATTGGTGAGCCACACTCCATTCCATGCCGTGAGAAGCCCAGATTTCATAACGACCGGCGGCGAGTTCAATGATGGCTCTGCCCTTGATGTCGGTGTAAGCAATTCCGGGGCGGACCGGCACCGAAACTTGGGCGGGGTAATAAACTTCGGCCAAGTTGCCGTCGGCGTCCTGAATATTGAGACGCGCCGGGAGGGGGGCACCGTTGGCGGCATCGAAGACTTGGATGTTGACCGGACGGATTCCTTTGCGCTCCCGATAAGAAACGGCAAGCAATTTGATTTCACCGACGGTGATGTCATCACCGAATTTGTCACAGACTAGACTGAATTGGTTTTCGCCATTTTTCAAAACCTTAGGCGGGACGGGGTAGTAATGCGTTTCTAAACCCCCACGACGGGTGAGCGGGGCCAGTTCCACTCCATTCAAGCTCAAACTCCAGCGGTTGTCGATGCTGCGGTGGGAAAGAACGATGCAACGTTCTTTGGCGTTTTTCTTGGCCTTAAAGCTGAATTTCAGTTCAGTGCCTTCGGGCTCAAGAGCTGCTTCGGTCCATTCCGGGCAAGGGTCATTCCCTAAATGGATGAACCCTTCGAAAAGAACCTGGCCTTCATCGTCGGGCTGGGTCGTGGAGCCAATGAACCAACTGAGAGCGAGCAGGGGCAGAAGGAATTTCATCGCCTCATCCTAACTCACAAGATACAAAAAAAAGAACCCCCCGCAAAAAGCGAGGGGTTCAGTTTCAGAGTCGTTAAGACTTAGAAGTGGTGTACAAGACCGTTTGAGAAAGCGGTCACGTTGGTAGCAGAACCTACGGTTTCAGCTGCCTGTGTGTAAACCGAGCCAGAAAGGCTAGGAACATTAACCGTCAAGGTACCACCAGGCATGAGGAACGGAGAACCATTGAAGCGGTTGAAGTAGTCAACCAGCAAAGTTCCACCGTTGTAGCCCATTTCAAGCATGTTTGGAGCTGCAATCATGCGGTAATCAGCACCTGCGGCAGGATCAGCAACTTCGAAAGTAGCGCTACTACCACTTACAACTGCGGTTGGGCAGGAGTAGGTGAGGGTATCGTTTACGTTCGGAGCACTAGCGTAGTAAGCCTGAGTGTCATCTACAGTGCCGTACATTGTGATACCGAAGCCAGCGAAAGGCATTCCACCAAACCAGTAGCAACCGACAAGGGTTCCTGTCAAGGTGTCAAACCAGGTAAAGGCATCGCCGTTACCGTAACCACCGGAGCAAAGCCAAGGACCCGTGTTTCCGTGGTCCCAGACAGCACCCCAGCCGCCCCATTTCATGGCAGCGCCTTCAGTGGCGAGGTTACATTCAGCGCCACCTTGGAGGTCAATACCAACAATCCAGCAAGCAAAGTTGCCGTTAGCGTCGGTCATAGGAAGGCCAGCAATGGCGTATGCACAATCAGCGGTAGGCCAGTTAACTGGACCACCACAGTAGATGTTTTCATCGTAGAAATTTAGGGTGCAAGTACCGGTGTTACCAGTAGCAGCATCCACTTCAGAGGAGCAATAGATGAAATCGAAGCCGTTAAGCTGCTCGGTGTCGTTGACACCGCGGTCAGGAAGACCAAATTCATCAACCCACTCTTGGTAGGCACCAGGAACGCTGTAGTAATTGGACATAGTCATGTTGTTGTGCAACACATCTGGGCCACTACGGCTATTCGGGTTGGAGGAAACGAAACCCTGTGAAGGGGTGTAGACGCCAGCAAACTGAGGGGTTTGGGCTTTCAGTACGGTCATTTGAGCCTTTTGCTGAGCACCAGCGCCTGCGACGAGGGCGATGACAGCGACTCCAGTTAGTATGTTTCGGAACATGAGCAATAGTTCTCCTGGGAGAAACCTAGGGTTCTAAGGGATGTTGGGCAAAATCGCCCTGCGGGTATCGGCGAGGCTTGGGGGAAGCCCTTACTCCGTCCCGACAATCCATGAATATCGCACTTTCCGGGTTTTGTCCACAAAAGTTGGGGAAAAAGTACCAAAATATTCCCAGAAATTAACGAAAAATAGGTGTTTGGAAAACAAAAAGGTAGTAGGAAGAGTTACCGGAATTGGCCCGCAGAATAGCAATAAATCGTCCTAAGACTTTTCAAATAAAAGAGTTACGAAGAAAATTCAAGTTCAGGACCCTGCTATTAGTGCCCAGTCAGGAAAAAAAAACCGTTCAGTCTAAGGTTTTCCTTCCTTTACGAGAAATTTTCCTTCTTCCGCCCAGCGCAAAATTCCCCCGCTCAGGTTATGCACTGAATCTAGCCCTTGGTCCACCATCCATTCGCAAAGCCGGGCGCTTCGTACCCCGCTATGGCAATAAATGACGATGGCACCGTCCAGCTCCATGACATCGGGCAACCAATTCGACATTTGGGAAAGCGGGCGCAGGATTGCATGGGGTAACTGACCCTGCAGCCACTCCTCTGGTTCCCGGACATCCCACAATGCGGGGGGCTTCTCCTGAGCAAGCTGTTGCTCTAAGTCGTCGGGAGAAATCTCTTTGAATTCAGCCATGGTTGTTTTGTTTCGCTGAAATCTCTTGGCGCAGAAAATAGAGCACCACGTATTCCTCAGCAGTTTTTTTAGGGCCGGGGAGTTTGCGGAGTCTTCGGCTGGCGGCTTGCAGAAAGCGTTCACGGAAAAATTGATAAGCGCCAACGCCAAGATGACTATCTTCTGGATGACTCAATTCTTGGCCGAGAGCTTGTTGGGCTTCTTCCGGTGAGAGACTGGCTTTGCCGGATGTGGCCATGAATTGTTCCAAGGAATGAATCTGTTCGGTGGTCACCCCAATGAGAAATTCGTGGAAGGCCATCCGCTCATCCTCACTCAATTCCTGGTGGGCGAAGAAGCCGACGAATTCCGGGTCACACCCAGCTTGCATGAGCCGCATGATTTCAGAAGCGCCAAGCAAGGTGCCGACGCTGACCCGAATTCGGCGACGGGCTTCCCAAGTAGCTTGGAGGAGGGGAAAGAAATCTCTGACCGCCCAAGTCAGGTAGTTTTCCCAAATGTGGACCAGTTTGGTCACCGCGCCTTTGCGGATTTCCCGGTCCTCCATTTTATCCATGGCGATGGTGCCAAGAACGTCTTCGGCCAACAAAGTAAAGACACAACCATGCAACCAATCATCCACTTGGTCTTTGACGGGGGTAGGCTCACCCGGGGCTTCGGTGCAAATTTCATCGCACACATAAGTGAATAACCGCCACAGGTTGAGTTCGGCCATGACCAAGGTCCGGCCAGCCAGAGCCCGGGTGGGAAGAAACATTTCAAAGTTGGCATCGTTTGCTTTCCCCAAAAGGTCCACCAAAGTATCCAGGTCTCGTTTCCGGGCACCCAAGACTCGTTCTTCAAAAATGGGGGGGTAAGCCTCAAGGGCGTCGGCAAGCAGTTTGACCCGATGGATATTGCCCGGAATGATTTCTAATAATGCGTCCTTGGCGGGGTGTTCACAGCGAAGGATGGCTTCCCAAAGATGTTGAATCGTTTGCTGTTCCGTTGCCGGGAGAGAGCAGGCAGAGCCTAGAGTCAGGGTGGGTGCAGTTGTCATGTGCGGTATTGCCGGTCTCCGGCGTCTCCGAGGCCGGGCACGATATAGCCTTTGTCATTGAGTTTTTGATCTAAGCCGCAAAGAAAGATATCTACGTCGGGGTGATTTTGGGTGAGTGCCTGGACTCCTTCGGGTGCTGCCAAAATGCCGAGGAAAGTGATTTGCTCTACGCCCCACTCTTTGAGCGCGTCCACCGCCGCCACGGCTGAGCCTCCGGTGGCCAGCATGGGGTCTAACAATAAAGCGTGTTTCACAGGTTTTCCTCTAGGCAACTTGTTGTAGTAAGCAACCGGCCTTAGTTCTTTTTCGTCCCGGAACATGCCTAAATGCCAAACTTTTGCCTGCGGAAGGAGCTGCAACATGGCGTCGGTCATGCCAAGACCGGCCCGAAGGATGGGAATCAAGGCGATATCGACGTTTAAATAATGGCCTTGGCACTCTCCGAGCGGGGTTTGAACGGTTTTCGGCTCACACGGGAGGGAACGCAAGGCTTCGGCACCTAGCAGCAAGCTGAGCTCCTGAATGAGCTGCCGGAAGTGGGGCGATTCAGTTTCCACTCCCCTCAGTAGGGTCAATTTGTGCTGAATCAGGGGGTGATCGGAAACGGAGGCTTTCGCCATGGCAGAATCTTAACGATGGATTGCGAAGATGAAACCGATTGGGTGGCTGTTTATCAGGAAAGCCGCTATGCATTTTGCCGAGGAGAGAGGTGGTTGGAATTTGGTTTGGATGGCGAGGAGGGGCCGTTGGCCGATTTGGAGCAGTCGGTGACCTTGGTGACCGCTTGGAATCCGGGGTCCAAAGAACTGCCTTTGAGCTTGAACCAGCAAGCCAACCGGGATTTGGAACAATCTCTTCGGGACGAAGAACTTGCTTTTGCGGCCGCCTGGGGAGGGAGCTTGCCGGGGGTGGAGCCGGTTTGGCGCGAAGATGGCTTTGCGGTTTTTGGGCTGACCCGGATGGAGGCGGCCGAACTGGGTGAGGCTTGGGGGCAAAAAGCGGTGGTGTGGTTAGATGCCGAAAACGCCGAACTGGTTTTTTGTGCCGAAAAACAATCCGTTTTGTGTGGCTTGCGTATCTACTCGTGAAATATTTGATTATCCTGCAAGCATGAAGACTCGTCCCGTTGACCGTGTGGCTACCGATGCCCGGGCGGCTTCTTTTCAAACTCGGTCCTTAAAGAAGGAAGCCAAGCTTGCTGGTCTGCGCACCGTGATTTCGATGATTGACTTGACTACTTTGGAAGGTCAGGATTCCGAGGAAAAAGTCCGTTCCATTTGCCAGAAGGCCATCCAACCGGATGTGCATCTTGCCGACATTCCATCGGTGGCGGCGGTGTGTGTTTACCCGCGCTTGGTGGGAGTGGCAAAGTCTGCGTTGAAGGGTAGTTCGGTTAAAGTGGCCAGCGTGGTGACGGCTTTTCCTAGTGGCCAAGCTAGCTTGCAAACTCGGTTGGTTGATGTGCAAGAAGCGGTGGATGCGGGAGCCGATGAAGTGGACATGGTGATTCAACGCGGCACTTGGTTGGCCGGTCGTCGTCAGGAGGTCGCCGATGAAATCACTGCGGTGCGAAATGCTTGTGGGGCGGCGCACCTCAAAGTGATTTTGGAAACCGGTGAATTGGGCAGCTATGACGCGGTGCGGGCGGCCAGTGACTTGGCTATCCAAGCGGGGGCTGATTTCATTAAGACCAGCACCGGCAAGGTGGCGTCGGCCGCTTCCTTAGGAGTGACCTTGGTTATGTTGGAATCCATTCGAGACCACTTTTTGAAAACGGGCAAAAAAGTAGGCATGAAACCTGCGGGTGGAATTAGTTCGGCCAAGCTGGCGCTGCATTATCTGGTGATGGTGAAGGAAACTTTGGGGGATGATTGGTTGGATGCCAACCTTTTCCGCTTTGGCGCTTCCAGTTTGCTGAATGATGTTTTGCTGCAAATTAAAAAACAGCAGTCCGGCGCCTACACCGCTCACTACGATGTATCCGAGGCATAAATGAACCCCACTCTAAAATTCAAAGATGCTTGGGGATATTCCCCGGCCCCGGAAACTTTTGCGGTTGACATCCAAGCTCAATATGGCTTATTTATTGGCGGTGAGTTTAGGGAAGGGGTGGAAGGAAAACTGATTCCTAGTTTGAATCCGGCCACCGAAGAAAAACTTTTTGATTTCACTGAGGCGGGGTCGGCCGACGTGGATGGTGCCGTGAAAGCGGCGCGAAAAGCTTTGCCGGGATGGCGTCGGTTATCCGGAATGGAAAGGGGTAAATACCTTTTCCGTATTGCGCGGCGACTGCAGGAGCGGGCCCGTGAATTTGCGGTATTAGAAACGATGGATGGGGGTAAGCCCATCAAGGAGGCTCGGGATATCGACATTCCCGAAGCCGCCAAGCATTTCTTTTATTACGCCGGCTGGGCGGACAAGTTGGATTTTGCCTTTCCTGGCCGTACCGCCAAAGAGGTCGGCGTGTGTGGACAAATAATCCCTTGGAACTTTCCCTTGTTGATGGCGGCTTGGAAAATTGCTCCGGCTTTGGCTTGCGGAAACACGGTAGTTTTGAAACCAGCGGAAACCACTCCCTTGACAGCCCTCCGCCTAGCGCAAGTTTTCCAGGAAGTGGATTTACCACCGGGGGTAGTCAACATTGTGACTGGGGCCGGAGCAACCGGCCAAGCTTTGGCGACCCACCCGGGTATAGACAAACTGGCTTTCACCGGCTCTTCGGCGGTTGGCAAATGGCTGGCGGAGGCTTTGGCCGGGTCCGGCAAGCGCCACACTTTGGAGTTGGGTGGTAAATCCCCGCATATTATTTTTGAAGATGCTGACTTGGACCAAGCAGTGGAAGGCATTATTCAAGGTATCTATTTCAATCAAGGCCAAGTGTGTTGTGCCGGTTCGCGGTTGTTCGTGCAAGAAAGTGTGCTGGCCGAAGTTTCGAAAAAACTACAGCTGCGCTTGGAAACACTGCGGATTGGGGATCCATTGGATAAAAATACCGACGTCGGCGCCATCAATTCCAAACAACAACTCAACACCATTCAGGGTTACATCAAAACCGGCAAAGCAGAAGGCCGACAATATCACCAGGGCGGAACCGGCAAGTTGCCCAAGAAAGGTTTTTGGTGTAAGCCGGGTTGGTTTGAGGGAGTTCAAGCTTCCGACACAATCGCTCGTGAAGAAATTTTTGGCCCAGTTTTAGCGGTAATGAGTTTTCGTACTGCCGAAGAAGCATTGAAACGTGCCAATAACACGCCTTATGGTTTGGCGGCCGGCATTTGGTCTGATAAGGGCGCGCGGATTTTTGAAATGGCGCGTCGCCTGAAAGCCGGTGTGATTTGGTGCAACACCTATAACCGTTTCGATGCGTCTTCCCCTTTTGGAGGCTACAAGGAATCGGGATTCGGTCGTGAAGGTGGGTTGCAAGGGTTACGCGCTTACCTGGAGGAAATCTCATGAGTCAGCGCTTGAAAGTTTTAAAAACTTGGAAGCTTTACTTGAATGGTGAGTTCCCGCGGACCGAATCTGGTCGTAGCCAACTCATCAAGGACCGCAGTGGAAAACCGATGGCTCAAGTCTGTTTGGCATCCCGCAAGGACTTACGCAACGGGGTGAGTGCGGCCCGCAAAGCCAGCCTGGATTGGGAAAAGCGCACGCCATTCAACCGTGGCCAAATTATTTATCGCTTGGCAGAAATGTTGGAAGGCAAAACCAATGAGTTTGTAGAGTTACTTGCGGCAACTGTGCCGGGTGGTGAACGCAGAGCAAGGAAGGAAGTCGGCGCAGCGTGTGACCGTCTGGTTCACTATGCGGGTTGGGCAGATAAATTTATTCAAGTTTTGGGTAATGCTAATCCAGTTGCGGGCCCCTTTTATAACTTCACGATTCCCGAAGCCACCGGAGTGGTTGGGGTCGTTGCGCCGGAGGAAGAACCTTTACTGGGTTTGATTTCTCTGATTGCCCCACCCTTGTGTGCCGGCAACACTTTGGTTGCCATCGGCTCCTCCCAACATCCACTGGCCACCTCGTTGTTCGGTGAAGTTTGCGCGACTTCCGACGTTCCTGCCGGGGTTGTCAATCTATTAACCGCAAACCGGGATGAATTGATTCCGGTGCTGGCTTCCTACCGTGATGTCAACGCCATCCATGCCGCTGGCTGCAATCTTGACCAAAAAACCACCCTGGAAAACGGCGCAGCAGAAAATCTGAAACGGGTGAAGGTTCGTTCACTCACCGGTAAAGAGTGGTATGACTCCGCCCTCTGCCACTCCCCTTATTGGATAGAAAGCTTTTTGGAAATGAAAACCATTTGGCATCCGTCGTCGGCAGGGTGAAGTTAAGGCCCGCCCAAAATCAAGACGCTGCCGCCATTGTGGAAGTGGTGGACCTTTGTTACCGCGAATACCCGCCGTATCAATTGTTTGTAGAGGATGAGCCGGCACTACTTACTCCGGAAGATTCTTTCGACCGCTTCTGGGTGTTGGAGGATGACCAAGGACTGATTGGGACCATCGCCGGCGAAGACCATGGGGCCGATGCCAGCCCACGTTTTGAGCTTAAAAAACTTTATCTGCATCCCCGTGTTTGGGGTGGCGGCGGGGCTACTTTGTTGGAGCAGGCTTTCGTTGCTTGGGCGGAAACTTTAGGCGGTGGCCTGGCTGAACTTTGGTCCGATGTGCTGTTTACCCGTGCCCATCGGTTTTATGCCAAATGTGGCTGGACGCAGACCCAAGAAACTCGCCAACTAGCTGACAGCAATGGCCCCTTTAAGGAGTTCCGGTTTCACCGTACAATTCGCCGCCATGTTTGAACCCCTGAGCCGGGAATACCTTGCAGACCCTGATTCGTTTGAACAGGGCGTCTTGGCCCAATGGGAAAAGGATGATTTATTGCAAGCTACTTTGGATGCTCGCAAGGACGCCGACGCCTTTGTTTTTTATGAAGGGCCACCAACCGCCAATGGCAAGCCTGGAATTCACCATGTGTTGGCCCGTACTTTGAAAGATGCGGTTTGCCGTTATTGGACCATGCAAGGCAAAAAAGTGCTCCGCAAAGCCGGTTGGGATACTCACGGATTGCCGGTGGAATTGGAAGTAGAAAAGCAATTGGGCATTAATGGCAAGCCTGACATTGAAAAACATGGCATCGGCCCTTTTAATCAAGCTTGCCGGGATTCGGTTTTTACTTACAAAAAAGATTGGGAGGCCTTGTCGCGGCGAATTGGTTATTTGTTGGACTATGAGGACCCTTATGTCACTTTTCATAAGGATTACATAGAGAGCGTTTGGTTTCTGCTGTCTCGCTTTGCCGCGAACGACTTGCTTTACCGGGGTCACAAAGTTTTGCCTTGGTGCGGCCGTTGTGGAACGGGGCTTTCCAGTCATGAAGTGGGCCAGGGGTATCAAGACATCGATGACCCTTCGGTTTGGATAAGTTTTCCGCTCCTCAATGGAGCCGGTTTGTTGGCCGAAGCCGCTTTGGTGGGGTGGACCACCACGCCTTGGACTTTACCTTCCAATATGGCCGCTTGTGTCCATCCGGAATTCACTTACGCCGTAGCAAAAACACCCCGCGGCGTTTTTGTGCTTTTGGAAAGCAAACTGCCGGATGTGTTCGGTGATGAGGATTGTCAAATCCTAGGCCATGTGCAAGGCAAGGAAATGCTGGGCATGGCTTATGAACCCTTGTTCAACGCTAAAGGTGGTGCCGTTGTTTTAGAAGGGCAACGCCGCCACGTGGTGGTGGCTGATGAATTTGTCAGTGATGAAGAAGGAACCGGAGTGGTGCATATGGCGCCTTACGGTGCCGACGATTTCCGGATTGCGAAAAGAGATGGCATTGAAGCCATTCTTTTGGTGGGCGAAGAAGGCAGATTTACTGCCACGGTTGGCGAGGTTGAGGTCGGCACCTTTTTCCGTGACGCCAACAAGTTGCTGGTCGATGACTTAAAACAAAGAAAGCGTTTGGTCCTGCGCCGCCAGTGTCGCCACTCTTATCCGCATTGCTGGCGATGTGATACCCCGCTGATTTATTTCCCGGCTCCGGCGTGGTTTATTCGAACCACTGCCTATAAGGAGGAAATGCTGGCGGCGAACAAAGCCATCCGCTGGGCACCGGTGGAAATCGGTGAAGGGCGGTTTGGTGCTTGGTTGGAAAATAATGTCGACTGGGCTTTATCTCGGGACCGTTACTGGGGGACACCTTTGCCGGTTTGGGTTTGCCATCAGGATGAAGAGCATTGGGAGTGTCTAGCTTCCTTTGAGGAACTGAGCAAACGATGCGGTGGCTTGGCCGAAGATTTTGATCCTCACCGGCCCGTGGTGGATGAGTTGTCTTATGCATGCACGAAACCAGACTGCAACGGAACCATGCACCGCGTCAAGCAAGTCATCGATTGTTGGTTTGATTCCGGTGCCATGCCCTTCGCCCAATATCATTGGCCTTTTGAAAACAGGGAACTGGTTGCTGAACAATTCCCCGCTGATTTCATTGCTGAAGGTTTGGACCAAACTCGTGGTTGGTTTTACACCCTGCATGCTATCGGCACTTTTTTAACTCAAGTGGACCAAAAACTTTGGCAAGAACATGCGGATTGGCCACGCTTGGAATCAGGTAGTGCATACAAATCGGTGATGGTCAATGGTTTGTTGTTGGACGCCGAAGGCCGAAAAATGTCCAAGCGTTTAGGCAACATCGTGGTGCCCAGTACAGCCATCGAGGAGCACGGTGCCGACGCCATTCGCTGGAGCTTATTGGCTGGTGGGGGTGCCCATTTGTCACGCCGCTTTGATTCCAAGAGTTTGGCCGAAGTCCGCCGCCGGGTTTTTGGCACTTTGGCGGCCAGCTATGACTTTTTAGCTCTGTATGCTCGGACTGAAAACTGGAGCCCGCATTCTGCCGCGCCTCCCCTGGCGGAACGCACCGCCTTAGACCGATGGATTTTGTCTCGCACGGCCGCGTGCGCGTCGGAATGCGCATCGGCGTGGGAATCTCTAGAACCTTCGCGGGCTCTGCGGGCCATGGAACGGCTGATTGTGGACGAGATTTCCAATTGGTATATCCGCCGAAACCGCCGCCGCTTCTGGGATTCCCAAGCTTCAGAAAGCCAAGCAGCGGCCTTCGCCACCCTCCATCAAGTGCTTACTGATGTGGCGGCCCTCATCGCTCCGATTATTCCGTTTTTTGCCGAGGCGTTGTGGACGAGAGTCGGCCAAGCAGGGTCGGTGCATTTGCAAAGTTTTCCGCAGAAAAATGACCGCCGCGACGAAGCTTTAGAAGCCGCCATGGATCCCATCATGCGGGCAGCCACTTTAGGTCGGTCGGTAAGGGAACGGGTTCAAATCCGGGTCCGCCAACCCTTGTCCAAAGTGTTGGTCCACATCCAAGGTGAGCCAGAATTAGCGGCGAGTCCTCGTGCTTATGAAGCGGCGCTAAAGGAAGAGTTGAATGTCAAAGAAGTGGAGTGGGTGGATGGCACGCCCGACTTCTTGCAAGTGAAAGGCAAAGCAAATTTTAAAACTTTGGGCAGGCGGGCCGGTAAAGACATGAAAGCTTTGGCCGACGCCATTGCCGCCATGGACCGGCAAACTTTGTTCCAAATCCAAGCCGGTACACCGTTGGATGTGACCTTGGGGGAAAACACTTTTACTTTGCATGCCGAAGATGTGCTTTTGGAAACCTTGTCGGTTGAGGGCATGGAAGCCGCCGCCGACGGCAAGGTGACCATCGGCTTGGCAACCGAAATTTCGGAGGCTTTGAGGGTGGAGGGTTTAGCCAGGGAGGTGCTCAATCGGATCCAAATGCAGCGTCGTGAAAGCGGCTTCGAGGTGAGTGACCGAATCCAAGTGCAATTGGCTGGGTCTGAGGGACTCTGCGCAGTGGTGGAAGAGCATGGCGATTGGTTAGCCGCTGAGGTTCTGGCCCCTCAGGGGCTCCAATGGACGGAAGCGGGTGCTGAGGACCCTAGTTTTGCTTCCTGGGAGTTGCCCGGCGGTGAAATGTTAAAAATTCACCTAGAAAAAATCCCCCACTAGTCTTCTTGTGATAGAGTCGGTTTATGTCCGCAGTTCTTGGGGGCATAGGTCGCCGGTCCGATAAAACCTTACCGGGAGCCTAACTCTGGCTTGGATAAACCAAGCTGGGTGGCACCCACCTCGCAAGAGGGACCACGCGTCCTCCCTCCCTAAACTGCTGCGAGCATGCCGTCTCGGCTCACTGCAGGGAGCCGAGGCGGTTGCTTTTTTAGGGCTGATTCAGATTTTTATTCCTGACTTGGATTTCCGTTCCTGGCAAGGCACAATGCGTGGGTGAAGTTCTTCATCCCCACAACTTTCGCCCTTTGTTTGCTGATTGGATGCACCAAGAACGTAGGGTCTTCGACGGTGCCTTTGGCCGCGGCTATTTCTTTGGAGGAATCCGAAGTGACGCCGGTTCCGGTCCCTACCGAAGCATCGGCAACCGCGGTTTTACTCGTGCCGCAAAAATCCCCTATTGAGGGAATCCGTTTTTTAAATCAATGGCATCGCCGTGGGGAAAGCACGCGTTCCAAGTTTGTGGAAAGTGCTTCCTCAGAATGGCAGATTTGCTTGGCCAGTTTCGTTGCCGGGCAATCCGCGCCGGCCGCTTATCGGGCAGATTTACGGATTGCCGTACCCACCGTTTTCGGCCCAAGTTTTGCCGGTTTCGCCGAAGCTTTCGGGCAGGGTGGTTTAACTGAATTGAACTTGGCTTTACAGGCTTCCGAGAGCCAAGGACCAGGATGGATGGTGTGGACCGAAGCCGCGGTTCGGCAAGCGGTGGAACAGCAGGAGTTTGCACTAGGTGGCCAGCTTTTCGGTCGGTTGCTACCCGCCATGCTGAACGATGGCTATGAGCGGGGCCGGATATTGGAATTAGGAGAGTTGGCCCAATCATTCATGGCCCATGTTTCTCGTTTCGTTGCAGCGGAAGCCTACACCGTTCAATCTGGCGACAGCTTGTGGAAACTTTGCCGAGATTGGAAAAAGAAAGGAGTCCATTTCAACAGCGGTTGGCTGAAGGCCTTTAATGGCAAAACGCGGGATTCCATTCGGCTTGGTGAAGCCATGAAAATCCCGGTCGGTCCCTTGACGGTGACTATATGGCGTGATGCTTGTCTGCTTGGTCTCTATGCCGATGGCGTCCCGATTCGGCTGGTATCCGCCAGCATGGGTATGCCGGGGGAAGAAACTCCGCTGGGTACCTTCACTATTGGCGAATGCTTGAAAGACCCGGTTTATTGGCCCCAAGATGGCCGCTCAGCGATTCCCTTCGGCAATCCTGATAATCCATTGGGCACCCGGTGGCTGGGTTTCGTGGAACAAACTAGCTACGGAATTCATGGCACTAACGCTCCGGCGAGCATTGGTACTTTTGAATCCGAAGGATGTGTGCGCCTCACCAATGAGCAGGTCAATGAGTTATTTGGGCTAATCGGGCCAGGGGTGAAGGTGGAAATCCTTCCCTAGGCGGCTGGTCATTTGGTTCCGCGGTAGGTTACTAACCAATCTCGGAGGGCATTTGGGTCGGTGCCCAAGTGGGAAACGCTGACTATTCCGCAGTGCTGGGGGCCATCGGCAGTGAAAAACCCCAGTTTGGGGGCAAAAAAGGTCAGGGTATGAGTGGCAGGCACCGCGAGCGGCATCTTTTCCCCGCCAACTCCGTTCAAACCGGTCGGACAGTCCACCGCCAAGATAGGGTTAGGCTGGTTTTGTAGGTGCTGGACGGTGGACAGGATGGCGCCTTTCAGGGGCCGAGATTGGCCCATTCCAAGCAAGGCGTCGACCCACATGCCGGGTTGGAGAGCTTCCAGTTTGGACGCTTGGAAATTCCATTCCACTTTTACATCTTCGCGGGCGGCAGCCTTAAGTGCTTTTGAAAAAAGACTTTGTGGGGATGGGCCTGGGCAAGGGCTACACACTTTCACCGCGAGATTGCGCTTGGCCAAGAGGCTGGCCGCGACCAAGCCGTCGGCCCCGTTGTTCCCTGGCCCACACAGAAAAACGGTCATTTTCTGGGGGTTTAGGTTGCGAACCAGCTGGGCAATTTCGGTCCCCGCCCGCTGCATCAGGTTCCACCCTGTGATCCCGGGAGAGCGCTGCAATTGTTGGTCCCAGGCGGCGGCTTCGCTGGGTGATATGGCCCTTTCTTGAAGTTTAGAATCCATTGAAATTTTGAGAAAAAGCGGAATTCATTGGGTTGAGTATTGACTCGCCGATTTCATTCTCTAGAATACTCGGCTTGCTTCGCGGGAAACCCACGAAGAGGTGGTTTTTAGACTAATTTCCCCCTGTTTAAAAACTTTCTTAAATCCTTTCTGGATATAGGCTTGACTCGGCCTCCAAAAGGTCTAAAATGTTTCGCCCCTAAGGCCTTGCCTGGGTGGAAAAATCCCCAATCAGGTCGCATTTGTGCGACTCATTGATCTCTTAAAATCAGGTTGACCCTGTATAAATGTAAAGCCAGGTGACAAGCAAACCCAGATCAACGGCCTTCGGGCTTTAGATCATCAAGTGAAGGGTTTGATCCTGGCTCAGAGTGAACGCTAGCGGCGTGGATTAGGCATGCAAGTCGAGCGCGAAAGTAAACAAAGGATTCCTTCGGGATGACTGCGTTTTCGATTAGAGCGGCGCAAGGGTGAGTTACACATGGCTAATGTGCCCTCAACACTGGAATAACTTCGGGAAACTGAAGCTAATGCCAGATAGCCTTGAAGAACCGCATGGTTCTTTAAGTAAAGGTTGGGATCCCTTCGGGGACCTCCTGGTTGAGGAGCGGGTCATGCGCTATCAGCTTGTTGGTGAGGTAATGGCTCACCAAGGCTATGACGGCTAGGCGGTCTGAGAGGATGGCCGCCCACATCGGGACTGAGACACTGCCCGGACTCCTACGGGAGGCTGCAGTCGAGAATCATCCGCAATGGGCGAAAGCCTGACGGTGCGACGCCGCGTGAGGGACGAAGGCTCTAGGGTTGTAAACCTCTTTCGCCTGTTAAGAACACCTGTACGTTAATAGCGTGCAGATTGACAAAGGCAGGTAAAGAAGCACCGGCTAACTCCGTGCCAGCAGCCGCGGTAAGACGGAGGGTGCAAGCGTTACTCGGAATTACTGGGCGTAAAGGGTCCGTAGGCGGCATGGAAAGTTGGATGTGAAATCCCTCGGCTTAACCGAGGAACTGCGTCCAAAACTTCCAAGCTTGAGGATGGTAGGGGACAGTGGAACTTCAGGTGGAGCGGTGAAATGCGTAGATATCTGAAGGAACTCCGGTGGCGAAAGCGACTGTCTGGGCCATTCCTGACGCTGAGGGACGAAAGCCAGGGGAGCGAACGGGATTAGATACCCCGGTAGTCCTGGCCGTAAACGATGGGCACTAGGTTAGGGAGTCTTCGGACCTCCTTTCCGTAGCTAACGCGTTAAGTGCCCCGCCTGGGGAGTATGCGCGCAAGCGTAAAACTCAAAGGAATTGACGGGGGCTCACACAAGCGGTGGAGCATGTGGTTTAATTCGAAGCAACGCGAAGAACCTTATCCTGGGTTTGACTATCTTGGATGCTCTTGTCGAAAGGCAAGTAAGCTGCCTTCGGGTGAAACATGAACAGGTGCTGCATGGCTGTCGTCAGCTCGTGTCGTGAGATGTCGCGTTAAGTCGTTGAACGAGCGAAACCCCTGTCGTTAGTTGCCAGCACGTAATGGTGGGGACTCTAACGAGACCGCCGTGGTTAACACGGAGGAAGGTGGGGACGACGTCAAGTCATCATGGCCCTTATGTCTGGGGCTACACACGTGCTACAATGGGCAGTACAGAGGGTTGCTACACAGCAATGTGATGCTAATCCCTAAAGCTGTCCCCAGTTCGGATTGAAGGCTGCAACTCGCCTTCATGAAGCCGGAATCGCTAGTAATCGCAGGTCAGCTACACTGCGGTGAATATGTTCCTGAGCCTTGTACACACCGCCCGTCAAGCCACGAAAGCTGGGAGCGCTTGAAGTCGTCTGTCTAACCTTCGGGAGGGCAGGCGCCCATGGCGAGCTCGGTAATCGGGACTAAGTCGTAACAAGGTAGCCGTAGGGGAACCTGCGGCTGGATCACCTCCTTTCCAGAGGATTAAACTGGACTACTCTTCGGAGTAGAACATCCTCCAACGCCGTTTCGGCGGTGGCGGAGGCAAACAAAAAAACAACAGAAGGTTGACTCGGGTTTACCACCCGGGCAAGGTCGTCCGTCCCAACACCTCGGTTCTCCGAGGAAGGGCCAGTAGCTCAGTTGGTTAGAGCGTCCGCCTGATAAGCGGGAG
>Ga0066376_10000515_pt1 | contig 35927 bp, 26 predicted proteins | sample Knorr_S15_td_Bot_FD_77009 | JGI IMG/M metagenome (GOLD analysis project Ga0066376, IMG submission 77009) | Marine microbial communities from Southern Atlantic Ocean transect - Knorr_S15_td_Bottom_ad_5009_LV_A | ecosystem: Environmental > Aquatic > Marine > Oceanic | place: Southern Atlantic... | reverse complement strand
GATTCACAATCATCCGTGAACCCCGCTTATCATGCACCGCTAGATTGCCTCAATCTCGAACAGATACGATCAGATCACTCCAATCTGGTCACTCCAATCTGGTCACTCCAGGGTGAACCTGGACTTGATCTGACCCCAGGTGCTGCTGGCAACCGCGGTCGGCAGACCCGGCTCGACGGGGGCGAGCAGGACATCGCCGAACTTATCGGCATCCTTCGAGGCACCGATACCGCCAAAGTGCGACCAGTAGGCGTCGTCATAGGATCCGGGATCGGCATCCTTGTCACCCCAGTTCTGCTCGAGGCCGACGATCTCACCCTCAGAAAAGATGTGCACCGTGCTGCCGTCGAATCCGTCGGGGTGGATCTCGTCAAAGGGCAGCATCGACACCTCGCCCTGTACTTCGGCGGGCTCTTGCGTGTTCACGTCGCCCTTGAGGAACTGACCGCCCCACTCGACGTAGGGAGACACTCCCGCCCAGGCGGTGTAGTTGTTCTTGGTGAAGTACCCCGATGAGCTGAAGACGGGAGCGGCGATGTCATAGCGCTGGGCCTGGGCACCGTTCCAACGGGCCGAGAACTCGTCACTGGCATCGGCGAAACCCCTGAAAATTCCTCCGCTGTGATCCCAGTCGGTCGTCGTCGACCACTTCTCGGTGTCATTGAGAGCGTCGTCGGCAACCCAGAACCCGAAATAGGCAAGGCCGGTGGACGGGCTGTACCCCCACATGGTCAGCGAGTTGAAATCGGCCAGATCCAGCGGAGCGCCGTACTGATTGAACAACTCGGCACCGCGGTTCCGGTAGACTTCCGGTACGAAGTCCCAGTCAGACAGGTCTCCGTCAAGGGTCGGTTCCAGCCCTGGCGGGAACTGGAACATGAACTTCTGTTCGCCGGTGTGGCCAAAGGCACTGCCGACGGCCATGGCGGCAATCACCAGAGCCACGGCGACGATGTTGAGCTTCCTCATACTAACTCCTCCTGTTGTATGTGGGGCCGCATGGATCACCTGCCCAGCGCCGCGCTCCTTGTCGCTCCTTGTCGCTGCTTGGGTCGCTGCTTGGGTCGCTGCTTGGGTCGCTGCTTGGCAGGTACATTCAATCGACTTAAGGTAAGCAATCGGAATCCCCACTTCAACCTCAAAACTCCCGCATTTTCCACAATCACCCTGACTCCATGCCCACGAACGGATTACCTACCGCCCTAAGCCAGCGTACGCGGTCGTAAAGACCGTGCTCGTGGTGGCATCGGGCAGGAATTCGAAGGTCTGCTTCTGCCAGCGAAATCCGGTGTTTACGTGCAGCAAGTAACCGAGATAGTCGGAGCTGTTGCTGAACTGGATGGCGAGGACCCGACTGTTGGAGTCGGGCGTCAGTCTCCGATCGACGGGAACGCCCCCCTTGTCCCGAAATTGCGCGAAGCGGGATAACTCCAGACCGAGCTCGATCACGGTATTGTGAAGCACGGGAAAGCGGGTGATCAAAAACAGAGTCTCCGTCAGCTCGCGCCGCGCCGCCTCTCGCTTGAGGGTGGGACGCTCACGGCGGAATTCGCTCTTCCACCGCGGCTGCACTTGTGCTCTGCCGAGATCGAAGGTGTAGTCGGCCTTGTTGATCAGGCCGACAAAGCTCGACACCCCGCGCAGATCGCTCTGCTTTTTCCGTTGGTTGTAGGTCTCCACTTTGAGCTTGGTTATGATGTTGAGGCGGGGAATGCGTCGAAAGTCCAGTTGAACGTAGGAGCTGTTGATCCAAGTATCGCGCGCCGCCAGGGGGTCGAAGACGCGCTGCGGGCCACCACGGGTATTGGCCGGCTGCACCCACTGTATGAGATCGTCTGGGATGGTGTCCTTGGCCAACTTCAGATTCTCGAAGAGACGGAGCCGACCCAACCCCGGCATGTCTTTGTCGTAGGTGAACATCAGATAGGTCATCCGGTTCACACCGTCCCCGTCTATCAGCTTCTCGCTCATCCTTCCCAGCGTGAGTCGGGCCTCCGGCACGATGTAGGCGCCTACATAGAGGTTGTATCCCCGATGGTCACGGCGGTACGGAAAATCCGGCTGGTCGTCATTTTCAAATCGGTCGATCCAGCCGTTGTTGTTCATGTCCACCCCAAAGAGGAATTCGGGGCGGTCGGTGTGGTAGCGCAGGAAGGGCTCGTCGTAATCGGGCAGGAGGTTTGGTCGATCGTCCGTATCGTTCTGGTTGAAGTCAGAGATGAAGTCGTTGTTCTCGTCGTACCCGGGAAAGACGGCATTGTCCACCAGTGGCTGGCCGAACCGCGACCAATCGGGCCGGCGGTCCTGGTCGTCGTTGTCATCGACGAACTCGTATATGTACCGCAGCTCATCTTCGTAGTCGATCTCGGCCTGGGCCTTGGTGCCACTGAGGAAAGTCCTGGTCGAGTAGTCGCTGTCCATGCTGAAACCCTCGAGGAACATGAAGAAAGGATAACTGTTCCTCGACAGGTTCAGCATCCAGGCCTGCGAATCGTCGACGGTTCCCCGGTGGTCGATGAGGTTGACGTTCGGGTACTTTCGGTACTGCTTGTTGATGTCGAACTCGGCGTAAAAATCAAAGCCCGCCAGCTTGTTGGCTTCAAGGGTGAAGCCGAAAACGACATTCGACGTCGGCAACCCGTAGTCGAACCGCAGCACCCGCTGATTAGAATTGTCCCGTATGTTTCCCTCCGCCCTCTCTACCACGAGGAAAACAGGCTGCAGGTCTTCATTGGTCTGTCGATCGGAGGTCATCTCGACCTTGTAGTCGTTGGAAATGACGTACTCGAAGGTGACGTCTTTGATCACCGAACGGTCCGGTCCCAGGTAGGATGGATCGGTGAAGTCGTAGGTGAGGGTTATGCGCTCGTCTCCATCAGCGGCCAGAAAACCGACCCGTTGGAATCCCCCCTCGCGAATCGGCTCGAAGCCTATGGAGCTCCCCCTTACCACGTTGCCATCGACGTCTTTGATGATGATTTCATCGTCGAAGAGGGCGGCTCCTCCCTCGCCATCCTCGGGCGAATCGTCGGAGAGGCGGATGATGATGCGCGAAATCGGCAGCGCATTCTGATCGGTCGTCAGGGAGCCTCCGGAGAAGGGGCTGCCGGTGACGTCCTCCAGCAGGGTCTGCGACTGATACGCGGTGACATAAGTGGCCCCGAGCTTGACGAAGTCCCCCACCTGGATGACACCGCGGCCCCCGAGCAGATTGGTAGCACTGGTGCGCGTGTCGGGAATGTCATCAATGCCCGCTATTACAGCAGGGCGACTCGGGCGCGCCATCAGGAGAGTGCCCTCGTATTTGTCGGCGGAGAAATCCCACTGGATGCCATCGAACCCGGGCTTCGAAAACGTCATCGGCGTGAGGGTGGTGCGGATCTGCTCGCCGATAGTGAGGGTGTAGTGGTACTGTCCCTTGGCGTCTGAGGCGATGATCACCTTGCTGAAGAACTGGCTGAACCTGCGGGTCTTCAAGATGCTGCTGCCGAACTGGCGGGGGCGCTCCTGTCGCCAGTCGTAGATCAGCCAGCCACGGGTCACAAAGCTCCCGTAGAGATCGTAGAAATAATCGCCCTGAAGAGCGGTGTCGACGTATCGCTGGTAGCGATCTCGCGAGTAGTTGGTGTATTCCCACTGCTTCCAGCGGTACTCGGAATACAGCTCCTGTGGCACGTACCACTTCCGCACCGCCGGATCGAGTGCATCGAACAGCACCCCGGGACCGGTGGGCGAGAAATCGACTTCTCCGCCTCGTTTGATGTTTCCTAGGCGGACGCCGTAGTCCTGAGCCTGGGCCTGTTGCGCCCACAGGAAGCAGGACAGACCCACGGCGATCCATCCGTTGATTCTTATGTATTTGCCCAAAATTACCGACTCCCTTTCATCCTGTGAGCTGTCAGCGTCAGTACACCACCGCGACGCTTCCCAGACGGCGCTCGGTGCCCCGGTCGGAGCGGATCTCGAACGCCACCATGTAGACGCCTGGGGGTACCAACTCGCCGCTATCGGAGAGCCCGTCCCAGGTGAGCGGAAAGCGGCCGTTCACTACCGACCCGGTCATCAGTCGCCGAACCCGCCGCCCGGCGAGATCGAGGATCTGGATCGCCACGGGAGATGGGTCGAGCAGGTGCAATACGGTGAAGGCGATCTGAGCCTCTTCGTTAACGCCATCGCCATTCGGGGTAAAGACGCCGGGTTCGATCTCCAGGGGCCCGGCCACGCTCGAACCTACCGAGACCCGCACCAGCTGGGCGTTGGTAACCAACTCGGGCGTCGCGTCTCCTCCCTCAGTCAGCAGGGGAAGCGCCGACGGGTCCGAGAAGGCGCGCCCCCGGAACCGTGTGCCGTAGCGGAACGCAGCCGTCTCAAACACGATCTTCAGCCGTGTGCCGTCGGCGACGATTCGGGGTATTCCCAGGGCAAAGTGATCGTCCTCCACCGCCACCACTGAAAAGTCCCCCACCGTGAGTGGCATCGGAGCCGACAGATCGCCGAATTCCGCTCCCGAGAGCCGGTTGGACTGGTCGTCCTGGATTTCCACCGAGCGAACCGCCGTCACTCGCGCGGGGGTCTCTATCTCAAACCTGTCGAAACCGCCTCTTCCCGTTTTGTTGAACACCTGGGCGATATAGGTGAAGACAGTGGAAACCCCCGCCTCTACCAGAGGAGGGCCCACCTCGGCCACGATTCGGTCCGCCGGCGGATTGCGGCCGAATTGAAAGCTGAAATCGGTGATCGCCCTGCCCGCCGCCAGCGATTGGTTGGTGAAATCGATCCTGAACTGGAGGAATTGCCTCGGCGCTGGCAGCACCAGATCCTCGCCATTGCCCACCAGCTGCCACGTGCCCCAGTTGTCGGCATCCACGTCGATCTCGACGCGCTGGCCCTGGCGCAGAAGCTTCTCGTAACTCGCTTGGGTCAGGGTATCCCCGCTCGCATCCAGACGCGTGCGACCCGTCACCCTGCTGCCGACGGTGAGGATGCGGAAATAGACGTCGGGGGTGGGATCGCGTCCGCTCCGAAATCGCACCTCAACGCTCGAACTGGTCGGATCACCCGTGGAGATTTCTGTCCAGCTAACCGCTCCCCAGACAACGCCATCGTCGAAGTCGAGGATCTCTGATAGATAGCGGGCATTGGGCACGAATCCAGTGCCGTAGATCTCGATCTCGTCGATCTCGAAGCCAACAAAGGTGGTCGATTTCACCTCGATAAACCGCACGAACTGAGGCTCGATGACAGTCTCGACGCGGACGTCGCGATTGTCGGCGTCCCGCACAACGGGCGGGCCGAAGTCGGGGGCGCCGCTTGGCGTCAGCACCAGTCCATCGTTAAGAGAGAGCTCATACCCCCTGAGAAAGTCGTTGTCGAATGGGAAGGACTCGGTCATCCTGGGATAGAAAATGATGCGGTTGACACCAAACCGCGCCCCCAGATCGATCTCTATCTTGACGCCGTTGTTGACGATTGTCCTACCGGGAATCAGCTTGCGGTCGAAGGCCACCTTGTGGTTGCCATTGATAACGCCCTCGAGCACATCCTGATCGACCTCATCTGAGGCCAGATTCACATCGATGCTCCCCCCTCGATCCAGAACCCCCAGCGATATGTTGACATCTGGCCGCAGGCGCAGCGGCGAGATCCACCCGCGCAGCGAATCGGGAGCGTTGACGAACACCGACTCTCCGGCAATGTCGGTCACCTCTGTGAGACGATCGACGAAATCGATGACACCGCCTGGCGCATTGCCGACATCCCGCCAGGCCTGCCCGTTGCCGCCGACGGAGAAAGTCTCGGCATCTTGCGCCAAACAGGGAAGCGAAAGGGTGAGTGCGGCGATGCCTACCAACAGGATCATCAACCGCTGGCGCACCCCTGCCGAATCAGCCATCTTCTAGCAGGCCCTAACCGAACCGTCTAAATTCATATAACTCTCTTGTTACAAACGAGTTAAAACCCGTCACCACAACATTGGCCCCACCGTCACCGCGACCTGGCGGCGGCGGTGAGAGCGCTTCAGACTACTCACCGGTGCCAGAATGCAAAACTCACACCCGAAACGCACAACCCACAACTAATCTACCCGAAACTCGCACCTATTTATGTACAAGGAGCTTACAGCCGTCAAGTATATTTGCTCTCGGTTTACCCAGACGAGCCTGCCGCCGGTCCGCGGGCGCTACTCCATCGGCGGCGTCGCCGCCCTCGTTCTGCTCATCGTAGCAGGCTGCTCACAGATCAGCCGGCCGGACGTCATCCTCATTACAGTCGACACCCTGAGACCCGATCGCCTCGGCTCATACGGTTGCCTGGCGGCGCGCACGCCGAACATCGACTCGCTGGCAGCACGGGGAATCAGGTTCACCCAGGCGACGACCCCCTTCCCCCGCACGACGCCGGCCCTCGCCTCTCTGTTCACCGGCCTGTGGCCGCAACACCACGGCTCGCGCGAAATTTTCCGCCCGTTCGAAGGCGGCGTCACCATGGCCGAGGTATTGAGAGATCGCGGCTATGCCACTTCGGTGTGACCGCTAACCCCGCCGCCGGACGCAAGCTGCACTTCGACCGCGGCTTTCAACACTTTGCTGGAAAGCAGGACCTGGGCTCGGAGATCGCCGAGGGCGTCACCGACCGCGCTCTCGCCTATGCGCGCGCGCCCTCGAGGTCAGAACCCCTGTTTCTGTGGGTCCACTATATGGATCCCCATTTTCCCTACCTGCCTCCCTCGACCTTCGCCGACCAGCCCGAGGCCGCCGCCTGCCGGCGTCTGATGGACGAGGTGGCGGGCAAGCGCCTGCGCATCGCCCATGTAGAGGGCGACCTGAACGGAGTGTCGAGCCGCGCCCTCGACGACTGCCGTGCGCTCTACGATGCGGAGATAGCCTACGTGGACCGGGAGATCGGCAGACTGCTCGAGGGCCTTGGTCAACTCGCACCACCCGACAGCGCCATCATCATCTTCACATCCGATCACGGCGAGAACTTCGGCGAAGCCGGCTTGCACTTCGGCCATGGGTCCAACGTCCACGATGCGTCCTTGAGGGTACCCCTCATCATAGCCGGACCAGGCGTGTTGAAAGGAGTCGTCGACGAGCAAGTCTTTCGATTGGAGGACCTGCTCCCGACATTGCTCTCGCTGCTTCGGGTCTCCGACAGCCAGTTGCCGATCACCGACGGCCGCGATCTCTCGGCGCGAATTCTCGACAGACCGGTCGCGGCGTACCCCGAGGAGCCCGTGGCTCTGGCGGAGAGCGGCAGCGCCCTGAATGTGCCCTATTTCAACCAGCTCTTCTGCGGCCGCGTTGGCGACCGTTCCTGCGTCAACGGGCCCGAGTTCTCTCTGTGCGGTTATGCGGGAGGGGAACCCAGCCTCTACCACACGACTCTCGACCCCCACCTCACCATCGATGTGAGCGATGAATTCCCTCGCGAGCGGCAGCATCTCCTAGCGGCTTCCAGGCATTGGGCGCCAGAAGAAGCGCGAGAGCGCACCGCCCGCACGGCGAGGCTCAAGCTGGTCGAATACCCGCGCCTCGGTGGTGGCTACCGCCGCGCTCTGTACGACTTGCGTGCCGACTCGCTGGAGATGGAGGTAGATGTCAGCGGCGCCCACCCCGCCGCGCTCAGGCGCCTCGTAGCTGCACTCGACGCGTGGGCAGCCACCATTTCGCCACCGAGCATGCCGGCCGCGCGCGATGAGACCGTGCTCCAATCACTGCGCTCACTGGGCTATATCGAGTAGGAGTGAGGTGATGAGTGGTGTGGGTGAAGTGAGGGAACTGAACTCAGATCTCCACACCCAGCATGCCCTTGGCCAGGTATCCGGAGGCCATGGACAGCAGCAGGAAGGGGTACACCCAGTGGGTCCGAATGCCAAGAACGGAGAATTCCGCCTCCGGGTACACCACCTCTATCGCCGCCAATGGCGCACTCGCTTCAATCGGTCTCTCTCCGGGGTGCAGCAACAGGTCCAGGGCACCGCGTCCGGTTCTGACGGACGACAGCAAGCCTGGCACACTCCCCGCAACCAGGCTTTTCTCGACCTCGAAATCGCCCACGTGGACGATCATGCGGTGAACTCCTTCGCTTCGGGGTCGGACCCGCCAGACGATCTCTCGCTGTGAAGGAATATGTATTGCCGCGGTCTCGATGCTCACCTCATCCTCGCTCGCCGTCAGCCACACGCTGCCGCGGGCAGGGCCCGTGGTCTCTAGCGTGTGCACTTTCACTATCGCCGCGTCCCCGACCGCCACGCCGTTGATGGCGTATCGCCCGTTCAACTGAAGGGCCACGAAGCAGAACGGAATGAGCAGTAGAACAGCGGGCTTGAGCCAGAGCCCGCTGTATCTCAACAGGTCCGCTAGGATGCCTCCCTGTATCCCCAGCATGACTCCGAGATCGCTCTGGAATAGGCGCAGCCCAAGCAGCTTGGCGAAGATGCTCTGCCTCACCCGCGCGATGCTCTCCTGGTTCGAAAGGCGCCCAACGGCCAGCACCACCAGCGGACCGGAGGCAATCGAGATAAGACTCAGCGACCAGGACGCACCTAGGCCTTGCAGAGGGAAAAAGATGAAGTCGAAAATAGCTACCAGGGCTGAGTTGAAGGTGTAGGCCAGTGTATCCATGGCGTGGCGTTATGCGGGGACGGCGACAGGAGCCTGTCCCGGTATTCGCCTGGGTGGCGAGGCCGGTCCCCCGTCGTTGCTGGTAAGGCGCGTGATCGAGGCCACTGCGGCGCCGTTCGCGCCCTTGGCGGCCTCTCCATCCCATCCAGTCTTCACGACAGATAGCCCAGTCCTTTGAGTCTCTTCTCTACCAGATCCTCGGAATCCGCGGACCGCTCGCCGCCCTCGATCTCCTTTTCCAACAGGTGGGAGACCAGTTCCTCCACCGACGAGTAGCCCGCCGCTTCGGCGTGGTCTTTGGCGCGCTCGAACAGCTCTCTGCTTACTCGGATCTTCGGTCCAAACACACTTGGCCTCCCTCTGCTGCAATTTCCACAGGCTGCTACGTCAGTCTTGTGTCGCTCAGCGGCTCGCCGAGGCGGGAGGAGCCAGGCAATCGCGCCCACGCATCTGTGTGGTCGGCGGCACCCCGTACTCGTCCAGCACGGCCACGGTCAGATCCTCGAGCGACGGCGCCGCCAGGGAAATCTTCCGGTTGGTCACCAGCACTCCTGGCACCAGACGATAGTCGATGCAGTGATCGCCACTCCAGGCGCTCTCATTGTCCTCGAACACAGTCGCCGAAAACTCCCCTATCGGGCTCTCCCACGAGCTGCGGTAGCCGCGGCCATAACCAACTATCAGATCGGGCCCGGCGCTCTTGTGCGGGCCGTGGAAAGCGCGATCAGGTCGGGTCACGGCGGAGACGACGGCACCGCCGTTTACTGGATCGACGAGGGCGCGCAAATCCGCCTCCAGACGCTCGAGCAGGGCCTCGTACTCTTCGCCGGCCGTGTGACAGTACCCTCTCGCTCTCGCCCGCGCAGATTGACATACAGGCTATTGAGGCCCAAAGCGTACGCGCTGGTGCGCGACCAGTCCACGTTGCCGAAAAGTACATATTGCCCTTGCCGGGACGGATCCTTCAAGGCGACATAGCCGTTCTCCAGCAGCCAGGTGTTGAGATTGACGCTCCGATAAAAGGGCGCGAATCCGTGGTCTGACATGACGATGATGACCGCATCGGCCGGCAGGGCCGCCGTCACCGTGCCGAGCATGTCGTCTACGGCTTCGTAGGTTTTCCTGATCCCGGCGCTCAGAAACTCGTCCAGCTGGTAAGCGGGATGCCGGACGTCGGCGTAGTGCCAGAGCATGTGACTCGCCTGGTCGATCGTGCCCACGTACAGGAAGAGGAGCCCCTCCTCATACTCGTCGAGAAGACACCCCAACACCCTTTCGGTCTCGGCGTAGACAAACATCGCCTGATCCCAGAACTCCCGTCCGGAGAGCACGCCGTATCTGAAGGCCTTGGTCTCCTCCGGCATCTCCTGGGTGTGGAAATAGCCGGCACAGGAGCACAGATGCCTCGACCACTCAGGCGGACTGGAGATGGGCATGACCGGGTCTACCAGGCTTACCTGCAGCGGGGAGACGTAGAGTTCGAAGGGTGGGCGGATCCTCTTGAGAAAAAAGCGACCCACGGCATGGAAGTCGACCAGCCACGGAACCGCCTCGAAGCGAATCGGCACCCACGCACTCCACTCGCCCTCCCTCAGGATGAACTCCCTGTCGCCGACTCTGAAGTTGGCGGCTGACGCCGCGGTGTCGAGGTAAACGGTGAAGTCGAGGGTGCATGCCGCCGGGCTTGCGCCTTGCCGCCGGCCCTGATCGGGAGAGCGGCGAAAGGGATTGTCGGGGCCGTACAGGGTTCCCCTGACGGTCCCGTCGACGACCCGGACCCGGTAGGCGCGGCCGCCGGTGAACTCGGGGGCATTATCGGGAAGCCTCCCCGTGTAATAGGAAAAGGTGCCGGACGTGCCCCGGATGTCGGGTGTTCCCATGCCGGAGATCTGGCGGCTCAGGGGGATCTCGGCAGGTGGAAAGTTAACCGGCATCCGGAAGATCGTCGTGGCCACGCCGTTTTCGCCCAGAAGCTGCCAGAAGGGACGGCCCTTGCGCAGCAGCTCCGTTCTGCCGCTGGCCAGAGGCAGCACCCAGTCGCCCAACGAAATCGTCACCCCCGCCTCTGACGCCGGAGTCGCCTTCGCCATCGAGAGAAAGGGCAGCATCGTCTCCGGGTCCCTGTGGAGAAAATCGAAGATCCCGTGCCCGCCCGGATCCATCCCGGTAATGAAGGTCGACCAAGCCACCGGGCTCTGTGGCACTACACTGGTCTCAAGAGCCGAAAAGCCTCCCCGGGCCATCAGCTTCGAAAAGTTCGGCATGCGCCCCTCGTCGACATAGGTCTTCAGCAGCACCGGATCCATGCCGTCGATTCCCAGGATTACGACCTGCTTGCTCGGGGCGCTGTCCGCACTCCACGCAGTGGCCCATACTGGGGTCATGAGTAGACCCAGTGCTGACAGGAGAATCGTCACCACTTCAATTACTCCTCAGACAGGGTCAGGGCGGCCCCGTCGAGATAGCCGGGAACGGCTATGCCGAACTGATCGAGGGCGGTCGGAGCGAGATCGATGATGCGGGGATTTTCCTCCGCCACTCTCCGGTTGCAGAAGAGCATGCCGGGGACCTGTGGCGGGTCCATGCTGTGGTCGGCACCCCAGGCGCGCGTGTTGTCTTCGACGACAGTAGCTCCTCCACCTCCAGTCACCGTGCTCCAGGATACCCGATACCCCGGACGAAAGCCGACGACGAGATCGGGCGCCTCGTCGGTGTAGGGTCCCCGGTACGCCTCCTGAGTGTCGTAGACCGCCGCCACCGGCCGCTCCCCGTCTCCGTCGTCATCGCGCAGCTCCAACAGCTCGCTCGCAATCTGCCGCTTCAGAGAATCTGCTTCAGCACCGGGGCGCACGATGCCGTGCGCCTCGCGACCCCGCAGATTCAGGTAGATGCCCCCGAAACCGAGAGCGTAGGCGCGCGTCTTCGACCAGGTCACCTGGCGCAGCATGTCTCCGCCGTGACTCTTCATTTCGGGACTTTTCACTTCGGGACTTTCCACCTCGCCACCTTCCACGCCCTCGCCCCGCTCGCCCACTACCTGGTAGCCCTTCCGCCTCAACCAGGTATTGAGATTCACCCCCCGCCTGAACTGCTTGAAGCCATGGTCGGACATGACCATGAGGAGCTCGTCGTCGCCGATGCGATCCAGGACTCTTCCTAGCAACTTGTCCATCTGGACATAGAGGTCGCGCACTACGTGGCGGTGCCGTTGCCACTCTCTCCCGCGGTTGGCGGGGTGGTCGCCGTCCATACAGCGAAGAAACATGTGTTGGACTCGGTCCGTAATATCGAAGACGCAGACCACGGCACCCCGCGGGGTCTTGTCCAGGGCATCGAAGAACATCTGCTCCCGCTCCTGGTGGATGAGTTGACACTGGGAGAGGAAGGCGTCCTCGTCGATGATCCCCTCGTTGAGGGCAGAGGTATCCTCCGCCACCCCGAGCGTGGCAAAGACGTCACGGGACTTGGCCAGATAGGAGGAATAGATTGGCGGGTGAGAGATCGGCAGGGCCGGATGCTCCGGGTCCAGCTGCAGCGGGGTGACGTAGAGCCGCACATGAGGCTGGGTCTCCAACAGGAGGAACCGACACAGCCCCCGAAGTCTGATGCCCAGGCCTGGTTTGAACGCCAGCCGAATCCACGGCGAATACTCTCCCTGTCGGAGCGGCCACCGGTGACCGTCGATGCACAGCTCGGCCGCGTCGGCGGGCATTCCCTTCAGCCGAAGCTCGAAGTCGATCGCCAGTGCTCCCCCGCCGGCCACCAGCGGGTTGTCCGGTCCCGACAGCGCTCCGCGAGCGCCATCATCGGTCAGCTGCAGCGGCAACTGTATCCCGCTGGTCAGTTCACGTTTATCTCGCGGATCTGAGGTGTAGTAGAAGTAGGTCCCCTGGCTGCCCTTGAGATCCGGAAGACACATGCCCGCCAGGAGAACCCCGTCGAAGGGCTCGGGTGGAAAGGTGAGGGGTACCCGGAGGATGGAGCTGAAGACGCCGTGCTCTCCCAGAATCTGCCAGAAGGGTTTGCTCCGCCGACCCGAATCGCTGACCGGCCTGCCGAGGGGAATACGGAATTTCCCCAAACGGAGAACGCGTCCCGGAGATCCGACGCGCGAGCACAGCTGGGGACGCATGGCCCGGCGATCGGGTACGAGAAAGTCGAAGATCCTGTGCTTGCCCGGGTTGCAGCCGGTCTGGAAGGAGGACCACGCGACCGGCGATTCGGCGGGCAGTGTCGTGGCCAGACGGCGAAAGCATCCGCGCTGGCGCAGCCTGGAAAAGTTCGGCAGAAGCCCTTCGTCCATCAGCTTCTCGGTCAGATCCGGATCCTGGCCGTCTAACCCGACGATGACCAGTCGCTTGATCCGGGGACGAGCTTTAGCGCGGCGTACGAGGAGGCGGATAAGCCGGCGCACAGGCCACACCGCCAGACCGAACACCGACAGGAGGAGAGAAATCCAGAGAAGGGAGAAGATGGAGACAAAGGCGAATCCGGCGCCCGGCCCCACATAGGCGAAGGCCGGTGACACCCACAGCAGCAGACCGCAGGCGGACCCGATAGACAGTCGCCCGCGGCAGCTCGATCTCACGTGCTCGCGGTCTCTTCTTCCTCTCCGACCACCACCGACTCGCCGGTCAGGCGGCGGAACAGCTGGTCCACCTCCCTCTCCTTCTCGGCGCTGCGGGGGGAGGAAAGGAAGCCCTCGCCAAAATAGAGGAGACAGGCCACCAGCATCTCCCCCCCGGCGTAGATGGCAAAATCATCCGGGTACATCGACCAGAGTACACCGAAGGTCGCAAAACCTCCCCCTAGCGCCAGGATCGCGCCTCGCGCCGTGGGCCGGCGCCAGATCATGCCGAACATGAGGGGTATGGCCACCGGTGGCAGGATCCCGGCGAATATTTTCACCGTGATGGAGAACACCTTGCCCATGCCAGGCGCCTGGGACATGACCATCGCCGTCGCCACAATCGCCATGCCAATGACGACGGTAGAGACCTTGGCAACGGTGTTGAGGACTTTCTCGGACAGCTCAGAGCGCGCGTTTCTCTCGTACACATCCTTGGTGAAGACAGCGGCCAGGGCGTTGATGTCGCTGTCGATCATCGACATGGTCGCGGCAAACATCGAGCATACCAGAAGCCCCATGAGCCCGGGGGCCAGATCGGCCAGGAAGTGTCTGGCCACCAGCACATAGGTCTGATCCGGGTCGATGAGGGAATCGAGTGTGACCGGGTCAAACAACTCCGGCATGACCAGGGGCGCTGCCCAGGCGGGAATGAAGATGACCAGCGGATACAGGAGGAAAAGGAAGCCGGACAGCAGGGCCGCCTTCTGGCCGTCCCTGGCCTCTCCGACGGAAATGAAACGCAGGGCGAGTCCCCAGGTGGCGCCATTGTAGCTGAAAATCACCACGACGAGATAGACCAGCCAGAAGTCGAGGCTGATGCCGGCGGCGGGATTGAAAAAGTTGGCGCGCTCCGGGGGGAGCTGATCCCACATGGCCCCCCACCCGCCCACGGCGCCCAGAACCGCGGTGACGACGATGGCGCTGAGCACGAATTGGACGACGAACTGCACCAGATCGGTCAGCACCGTTGCCCAGAGACCACCGATAAGGACGTAGGCTACGGTGATGACACCGCTGACTACGATGATGGTCATCTGATCCCAGCCGGTGCAGACCTGGACGACGATGGCGATGGCCAGAAGCTTGATGCCGAGGTCGATGAACTTGACGCCTATCCCCGACAACGCGATAAGGAAGCGGACCGAATTCCCGTACCGCGCTTCCAGATACTGGACCGGAGTCAGCACCTTCAGCCTTGGCCAGCGTGGTGCCCACACCACACAGCCGATCATCATGGCGATAAAACAGGGGACGGAGAACAACATCCACATGCTGAGACCGGCAGTCGCCGCCTTGCCGGCAAAGCCGACGAAAACGACGGCGCTGTACCCCGAAACGTGGTGGGATATGGCTGCCATCCACCAGGGCAGGTGGTGACCGGCGGCAAAATACTCGTCCAAGCTGCTGGACCGCCGCCGCGCCACCAGGGCCAAACCGGCCATCAGGACGCCATATACGGCGACGACGGTGTAATCGAGATTCGTCAGCAAAACGTCTAGCGGAGGGCGGAGACTCCGCCTCCCTTGAGGGCCCGGGACACCTCCTTTTCGACATCCGACTGGGTGACCATAGTCGTATCGCCCGGCGTCTCCTGCACCAGGATGCCGTGGGCTGCCCCCCACTGGACCGCGTCTGAGGCACCCACGCCATTGAGCAGGGCGGCGATCACGCCCGCGGCAAAGGAGTCGCCACCGCCGGTTCGATCGGCGATCTCGATATTCTCCCGCAACGCCGCCTGGTGGATGCGGTCGGCCGCCACGTCGAACAGGACCGCTCCCCAGTCGATGCGGTCGGCGCTGTGAGCCACTCGCAGCTGGGTGCCGATGTATTTCACATTGCCGTAGTCGCCAGCGACCTGGCGCAGCATCTCGGTGTACACATCCAGCCACTCCTCAAACGAAGCATCCTTGGCGATCGCTTTCGTCTCGTAGCCCAGGGCGTCCGAGAAATCGTCGTGATTGCCGACGAGGAAATCCACGTGGGGGACGATTGAGCGATTGATCTGCCGGGCCCGCTCCTTATCGGGCTCCACCTTGGACCGATAGTTGAGATCGAAGGAGCGGCCCACCCCGTGCTCACCCGCCTTGCGCATACCCTCCAATGCCAGATCCGCCGTCTTCGGCGACAACAAGGTGTAGATTCCGCCCGTGCTGAACCACCGGGTGCCGGCGGCCCCAAAAAGCTGATCCCAATCGACATCGCCCGGGCCGATCTCGCGGATCGGCGTGTGGGCGCGATAGTACTCCGTCACCGACGGGAGAACGCCTTTGCCCGCCCAGGTGAAATTGATGCCATTGTGCAGCGTACCCTTGGCGTCGGTGCTGTACTTCCCTTTGCCGGAGTTGTTAAACCAGATAATCTGACTCGTATCTATACCCGCTTCACGCAGCTGGTTCTCGATATTTCGCCCGATGCCGTCGTCGACCAGGGCGGTCACCACCGCGGCGCGGAGACCGAAGGTGTAACTCAGACCCATGGTGACATTGGTCTCGCCGCCTCCCTGCCAGATGCGGGCCGTCTTCGCCTTGGCCGTGGGCACATCGCCCGGATCGATGCGCAGCAGCACCTCTCCCAGGGAAACGGCGTCGTAGCGGGTGGCGTCGGCCGGGTTCAGTTTTAGCATCGAAGACATGTTCGGTTCCTTTTCGTTGAGGACTCGGTCTTGAGGAGCGTTGGATCAGAGCGTGGGCAGGCCGTCGAGGTCGGCCATATTCCGCTCGAGCATCGGCTCACGGGTCCCCGGATGCAGGGGAGGTCACATCGGATTGCGCAGGTCGGCTTGAATGTTCTACCACTGCCGCGGCATGTCCGCGTCATCGAGCACGTATTTTGACTTCTCCACCACCCACCCCTCACCCTTCTTCCTATACGGCTGCCACTGACTTGACGGCGACTCGCGCTCCCTTGCGCGCCACTGATTTCTCCAACGCTTCCAGTACCGCCACCGGTCCCAGCATAGTCTGGGCCGTCTCCGGGGTTTTGCCGGTCTTGAACATGCGCACGAAGTCGCGAATCCCGGTCAGATACGACCTCTCGTCCATGGCGATCTCACTGTCGAGGCGGCCATTCTCTCCAATGGCGGTCAGGTGAAAAATCGGCCTGCCCTCGCCGATGAGATTCATGGTGGCCACGGCGCCTCCCCGGTAGGAGAAGGTAGCCGTGTGATTTTCGCCAGCGCCCTTGTTGACGCGCGCGTGGGCGACATCGTATCCCAGGAGCCGAAGAATCATATCGACCTGGTGGATACCGTAAAAAAACACCCCCCCCCACTTGGAGCGGATGTCGCAGGGCCCGGTCGAAACGACGGCGGAGATCTTCCCCAGGGCGCGCATCCCCTTCCTGAACTCGGCGAAGGAGGCCTGTTTGGGCAAGGTTGAAAAGGAGCACACCGGCACGCCCAGCTCCCGCGCTCGGGCCAGAAAGCGCTTGCCCTCGGCAGCGCGGTAGCAGAAGGGCTTGTCGATGAACAGCGGGATCCTGGCCTCGAGCAGCGCCTTTACTGCCGGCAGGTGCAATTTCCCGTGACGGTGGTCGACGACCGCGGCATCCACCAGGCCCACCATATCTTCAGGTCGGTCGACGATCTGTGGAATCTGCCCGGCTTCCGCCGCCTGGCGGGCGAAGGCTGGCGTCTCTCCCCAGACGCATGTCGCCCGGACTCCCCTCAGCCGTTGCTCGACATTCAGCACCTTGGCTATGGCCGCCGTATGGCTGTTTTCCGCACCGACCATTCCGATCTTCAGCATCACTCCTCCTCCTCCTCGCTCACGCGAAAGTCCACAGCTGCTGCACGGTCTTGCCCAGAACCCACTCGAGATCCTCGGGCGCGATAAAGGTCATCTCGTCGCGCACCGACGACAGCGCCTGGCGATACTCGGCGCGCGGCAGACACACGGGCCAGTCAGTGCCCCACATGATCCTTCGCGGGCCGAAGGACTGGTACACTTCCTGGACCTGATTGTGAGTGTCTCGCCAGGGGTATTCGTCGCCGGAGATGGACCAGGTGTGACTGATCTTTACGTAGACGCGCGGGTAACGCGCCAGGTCCAACAGGATCCCGCGACCCTCGTCGTCATCGGGGTGAACATCGGCCATGTGGTCGATGACGACATCGAGATCCGGATGGGCCTCGAGCAGCGGAACCATATCCAGCAGCCGGCTGGGACACGTGAGTAGAAGAAGCGGCACCTTCAACTGCTCCGCCCTCGCAAAAAGAGGCTCCATGAGCGGCCCCCGGAACCAGTCGCCGGCTTCGCTGCCACTTGGACTCAGCCGCACTCCGTGGATGCCGCGCTCGGTCCACATGCTCAGATGATCGGGGGCCTCGGGGTCCTCCGGGTTCACCCTGCCGACGGCCATGAATTTATCGGGGTACTGGTCGATGACGTGAGCGATGTAGCTGTTGTCCCAGCGGTAGTGGATGACCTGGACGAGTACGGTCTGGTCGACGCCGTTGGCGGCCATCAGTTCGAGGAGCATCTCAGCGGTGCGATCCTCCGGCGGCGGGCTGGCGTTTTCGGCGGGCCAGGGAAATCTCGGATCGTTGATCCAGACGTGAACATGTGGGTCAATTATCATCATGGCGTTGTGATTCACAATCCGGAAGTCAGGGACGCAGGGGTATGAGGTCTCAGGGGTGCAGGGACAGGAGAGCCTTCCGAGTTCTAAGTTTAGCCGCACCCCGTCGCCTGGTCAAATACAGCGAAACCCGCTCCCACGGCACCCCGGTTCCAGCCTCTATCGATACGACGGCGGCTCCCAGCCGGCGCCACACTGTGTCTTGTCGCAGACAGGACACTAGCGCATGTCGCGGATGAATCGGGAGGCGTACGAACGCACATGCCTGCCGTTCAATACATGGAACCGACGCAGACGATCGATAGTGACGGGTGAAAAGCGTCTCAGCGGAATGAACAGCAGCTGTCGGTGATAGAGCCTGGCCAGTCGTCGCCAGCGGCGCGACGGCGACGCCGGCGCCACCAGCACCACTCGCTTCTCGCGGGAATGAAAGAGAGCACCCATAAGCAGACGCTCCTGCACCGACTCCGCCCCGTCGAAACGCGAGTCGGTCCAGATGTCGGGAATGTGCCGCGGTGGAAACAGGAACAGGCAGCCGCCGTACACGGACTGGCCGATGCCCGGACCGACCATGTGTTCCACGAAGGGCGTGGCAAAGAAGCAGAGGGTGCTCTCCTCAGCGTGCTCGGCGTACCAGGTGCTGCGCCAGCTGAACCTCTCCTCCTCATCCCCTGCCGATGACGCCTCGAAGAGAAAAACCACCACTTCCACCTTGCCGCGGGCAGGTGGGAGTTCTTTGACGAAGAGGTCGCCCGAGTGCCAGTTTCGCAGCGACTCCCGCAGGTCCAGGCCATCCTTCAGAGAGGAGGTGAACTTCTCGATTCGGGGTTCCTCACCCGCGAATGCCAGCGCTCGCTCACGCACGCTCTGCTGAAAACTCTCGATGCGTCGGTCCTCCGGAGCGTGAGAACACTGCCCGAAGGGGTTCCACTGCTGACGCCAAAGCGCGCTGTCCCCCCTCGGCGGCCCGAGAGAGGGCTTCAGCGGCAGAGCGCGCCAGATCCGCGGCGAGCCCTCTAGCCGATCCTTGCCTGGGCGCGCTTCGCCGTCGGCGTCCGCGATCAGGCCGATGCCCATGGCGATGTTCTGCTCGCCCTGGGGAGAGGGCAGTCGCTGCGGCGGATACTGCCGCGACGTCTCGATGACGGCGAGGGCAAAATCGTCGCCGACGACCTGCTTGGCAGCCATGGCCAGGCTGTACAGATCGGGGGTCAGCCTGCGGTCGAGAAGGGTCAAGTTGCGCACGTATTTGAGCAGCGTGCGCAGGAGTTGGGGCGACAGCCCCTCACTTCCCTCTCGATCGACCTCTAGTCGGCTGGCCCAGGTAGACCTCGCTTCGAGCAGCAGGGCCTTGACCCCATCCAGGAAAAGAGACTCGTCCCCGGAGCTCATCAGCTCCGCCCTTCGGTGTTCGTACAGATGGGTGATGAAGGGCAGCTCGCCGAGAACGAAGAACAGGGTTTCCTCCGCCGCCCCGAACAGCTGCGGCATGGAAGGGCCGGTGAAGTGGTCGGCAAAAGACAGCCGCTGCGTGTACGCCTGTCTGATCCAGGGCCAGTCCGCCACCGAGCAGACGAAGACCACGTGTTCGAAGTCCAACTCCAGGCAGTGGAGCTCGTGGGCCATCCGTCGAATGCGCTGGGCGCGCTGACTCCCCGCTTCCGGTGCCGGCAGGACGGGCAACAACGCCGCCAGAAACTTCTCCAACTGCACGTTCTTGAGGGCGTAGGGGTCTGGCAGTAGCGTCGTCTGGGGCTCGTACACCCCCACCTCCAGATCGACGTAGGCGCGCTCCACGCCGCTGTCCATGGCCTCGCGCACGGCCGCGATGACCGCCTGACAGGGATCGATGGGCACGTAACTGTAGCTGGCGTCGAGTGCGACTTCCGCCTGCACCGCGACCGAGATCCGGGGCAGGGCCGCCACGCCCGCTTCGACTGCAGGCCCCAGCGAGGGCGGCAGGGCGACGGCCAGGCAATCGAAAGGGCGCTGTCGCAGGCGCCGCCTGATCTGAAGGGCGAAGTCGCCGCTCCCGTATACCGCGGGCAGCACCGTGAGGCGGGAACTGAGATCGAGGACGGGGTTCATTTATTGAGCGACACCGAAATTCAGGCGGGGTTGTCGTCGCTGTCAGGTCTCAAAGGGTCATCCCCTTCAAAGAAGAAATCGGTTAGATCGAGAGCAGTGGCGTCCCCGCCCTTCAGCGCCTGCCCCCTCTCCCGGGCCAGGCTGTCCAGGTCGAGAGCCTCCGCGCCGAGGACGAGCTCGATCGACTCGTGCCACGCAGCATCGGTGGACAGGGGGTGGCCCTCCTCCTGGGCCAGACGCTTGAGGGCATAGCGAATGACGTTGATCCCGTCCCGCGGCGAATACTCCAGATCAAGGCCGTGAGCGCGCTGCAGGAATTCCACCGTCAGGCCCAGAATTTCCTCCTCGGCGAAGGGAAGGTGGTAGTGGAGGATAGCCATCTCATCGGCGCGGCTGGGGAAGCCGATCTCCAGGGTGGGCTGTAGTCTCGAGAGGATGTACTCGGGGACCTCGTAGGTGGATTCGTCGTCGTTCATCGTCGTGCAGCAGCGGAAGGCGTCGCCGGCGGCGATGGTGATCCCGGCGATGACGGACTCCACGTAGCGCCGATGGTCCAGGAGAGGGGCCAGGGAGGCCCAACTCCTCTCGTTCATCCTGTTGCCCTCATCCAGCACACACACGCCGCCGGTGAGCATGGCCGAGACGAGAGCTGAAGCGTGGTAGGCGATCTTGCCCGATTCGGACAGCACCGGGGTGACGAGAAGGTCTTCGGGGCGAGTGTCGCTGGTGCACTGAAAAATATACAAGGGTTGCTTCCGCATTCGAGCAGCGGCCATTGCCAAGGTCGTCTTGCCGATGCCCGGTGGGCCCACCAGCCTGGGAGACAACGGCGGATCCCGCTCTTCCAGTACCAGCCAACAGGCGCTCAGTCCGCGCAGGATTTCCGTCTGACCGATCCACTCCTGATCGGTCGCTACCGGCGAGCTGAGCTGCAGGACGACACCCTCTATCTCGATTTTCCTCGACGTTTTATTCATGATAGATCACTACAGATCACTGAAAAATCCTCCAGGACAACTTCGTCTTCCTATGTTCATGCCCGACGCGAGCCCGCTATCGCAAGACTTCATCTTGCCCGCGGCGAATCGATACGATATCTTGGCTCTCTTCCACCGACAGCAAACTACGGTCCACAGACCAGACAACTACGGACCAACCCCCAACAGAGAAGCGCGGCGCCACCGGCCCGGATCCATGTAACGGTTCGATCTGCTGAAGGGCATGCGTTTGAGAGTGAGTGTCACATGGGCCACAAGAGCCGATTCACATTTCGAACCCACGGAGGAGTGACGGCGGGGGAGGAGTGGATCTACGACGGCGAACAACCACTGGCGCGACTCGAGCGCGTCACCATCGAGCAGCCGGAGCAGAACCTACGCTATTTCGACCGCAACCTCAAGCCAGTAAACTTGAGAGATCTGCGGCTGTCACCGGGCGGCAGGCCACTGGTTTCGGGCGTGCAGATGTTCTGGAATCTGGGTCCCGGTATCATCACCTCCGAGCTCGTCGAGGTGCGGACAGAGGGGGAGGAGACCGACCGCTTTGTGCTCACGGTGATAACCGCCGACCCCGGCGGCGTGGCCACGTCAACCCGGGTTCTCACCCTCAGCTTCGACGACGATTCGGGCTCCTACGTGTACGACTTCACCGCTCATCTGCAGGTGCACAGCCCAGAGGTTTTCGATCTCGACGAGGCGGGAGTGGACATTGACAGCGAGGGGGGTGTGCGTTTCGAATACTGCGACCCATGGTATTGCGATGTCCCTGCTCCAACGGTGGAATTCTCAGGCATGTGGCCCAAGCGCTACTCCCACCTCCTGGCCGAATGCGGTGACGGCACCGTCTGGCAGATGCCCCTCAACCACATGGCCACCGGTATCCCCGGTCCGCGGTCTTTTGTGCCTGACGGTCTCTTCGTACTGGCACACGACCCGGGGAACAACCCCGCCTTCCAGTTCGTGGGAGACACCGGCGCGCGCACCCATATCGGCGTCTGCAACTGGGGCTACGACATCCATCTGCTAGCTCGTTACGGATGCGACGAACTCTACGACTCTCCTCCCCCACCGCGCTTCCGCATCCGCCTCTGCCCGGACGAAAAGGCGCGGGATCTCCTCGACCGAGCGGCCCCGGTGCCGAAGATAGAATACCATGGGTTCCCCGAGCTGCCGCTCTACGAGCGAACGACGAGCTTCGAAAAGGGGCTGCGCCTCGACCAGCCCAGTCCCGGGCGGACCGACCCATGGCCCTGGCTGCCCCGCGGCGACGGGACCGACTGGTGCAGGACCGAAGGGCGATCGGACCGATGCAGCTTGAAGATTTCCAAAGATACACCGGGCCCCAGCGAATGGGTAATGGATCGCGAAAGCGACGGAGCCTGGACCCAGAACTGGACGCCAGCGACCGGATTCAGGGTGACGGTATTTGCCAGGACGGAGACCGTGGAGGGCAGGGGTTCTTTTCTGTCCATCCGCTGGGTGGCGTACAACTACCCACAGCGATTCCCCTATGTCAGCTCGTCGAAACTGACTGGCTCCCACGACTGGACCGAATTGCAGGTAGAGATCCAGGGGCCGGCACCGCCCGATATCAGCGCTGTCTGCCTAGTCCTGCGACAGGACGGCAGCGGTACCACCTGGTTCGACGACCTGAAGGTCACCCTGATCACCCTGCGAGACACTTGAGAAAGAGCATTCGCCTCATGGCTGATTTTGACATCGTCATCAAGAACGGCTCGGTTATCGACGGCACGGGAGCACCTGCCTTCACGGCGGACATCGGCATCGCGGCGGACCGCATCGAGCGGATTGGCGACCTGTCCCGATCGTCGGCCGTCCTCGCCATCGACGCGGCGGGCAAGGCGGTCGCTCCCGGCTTCGTCGACGTCCACAACCACTCCGACGCCTGGCTGCTGAAGATCCCCCACCTGCTGCCCAAGACGCGGCAGGGCTTCACCACCGAAGTGATCATGGCGGACGGTATATCGTATGCCCCGGTAGACGATACCACCTCCGCGGAGTGGATTTTCTATATGCGATCCTTGAATGGCCTCCTTTTCGAGGAGTACAAAGGCTGGCGGAGCGTGGCTGATTACATGGATCGTCTGGACGGTCGGTGCGTCCAGAACGCGACCACCCACATTCCGTACGCCAACCTGCGCGCCAAGATCTGCGGCTTCGGCCGCCTGGCGCCCGACGACTTTCAGATGCGCTTGATCATCGAGGAGGTAGAGAAGGAAATGGACGCCGGTGCCGTCGGTCTGTCCACCGGCCTCGACTACATCGCCCAGTGCTTCGCCACCACCGACGAGCTTGTAGAAGTAGCGTCGGCCATGTCGGCTCAGAAAGGGCTGTATGTCACCCATGTGCGCTACAAGAAAGGCACTCTCGAAGGCATACGCGAAGCCGTGGAAATCGGCAGAAGAGCGAACGTGCCAGTGCACATCTCCCATATGAAGGGCACGACGCCGAAGGAAATCGACACCGTTCTCGACTATGTCGATCGCAGCGCCCGCCAGGAGGTGGATTTCTCCTTCGACGTCTACCCCTATCTCCCCGGCTCCACCATGCTCAATTTCCTCTTGCCCTTCGAGGTATGGGAGAACGGACCGATCGCCGCCATGACGCGACTGACCGATCCCCACGTGCGCCGTCAGTTCGACCGCGAACTCGCCAACACCAAGCTCGATCGCGCCTACATCGCCTGGCTGCCGGGCAAGGAGAACTCCCGACACGTGGGGAAAACCCTCGCCGCCTATCTCGACGAAGTGGGCGGGGCGAGGTCTCCGGCCGACACTCTGTGCGATCTCCTCATCGAGGAAAACCTCGCTGTCCTCCTCGTCTTCCACCACGGCGATGATGCCCTGGTGCATCCTTTCCTCGCCCATGACTGCTACATGATGGGGACGGACGGCATCTACTTTCCGGACAGCGCCGTCCACCCCCGCATGTACGGCTCGGCGCCACGGCTCCTGGGCCCCTGCGTGCGGGACCACCGACTGTTTTCGCTGGAGGCCGCGGTTCGCAAGCTCAGCGGCTATCCGGCCGAGCGCTTCGGACTGGGACAGCGCGGGCGGATCGAGGCGGGGTACTTCGCCGATTTCGTCATCTTCGATCCCGAGACCGTCAGCGACCAGGCCACCTTCGAAGACCCCCATCAATATCCCGTTGGCATTGACGACGTCATCGTCAACGGTGTGGCCGTCATCCGCCAAGGTCAGGAGGTAGAAGGCCTGCCAGATCCGCTGCCCGGTCGCTGGCTCAAGTACCATCGCTGAGGGCCCCGAGGGATAATCAACTACTCGGCCGTTGCGGTCGCTTTTCGGCAAGCTCCGGGTATCCGATTCCCGCTCATCCACCGTCTCGCCCAGGGCCTCACTCGCCATCCCCTTTCACGCACAGTCTGCTGTCGAGGAGCATTCTTTTATGAACCGCCCACCCGAAGAGTTTGGTCGCATTTCCGCCGATCCTCTGCGCGCTTTCGGCGCCCAGTGCCTGGAACGGGCCGGCATGCTCACCGACCATGCCGAGCAGCTCGCCCGCCTGCTGGTCGACTCGGACCTCCGCGGCGTGCGCTCCCACGGCACGCGCACGCTGCCCGGATACTGCCGCTCCATTGGCAACGGCAGTGTCAACCCGCGCCCGGAGTTCCGCGTCCTGAAGGAAACCGATGTGGCCATCCACATCGACGGCGACGGCAGCCTGGGGTACGCGCCTATGATGATGGCAACGGACGCCGCCATCGCCAAGGCCAGAGCGAAGGGAGTGGGAATCGGGGCGGCGTGCAACATCGGACACTACGGCTCGGCCGGACACTTCGTTCGACGCGCCATGGCCGCGGGCTGCACCGCATTCTCGGTGCAGGGAGCCTTCCCCCAGTATTATCGAGATAATCAGGACAAGAGGGCCGCCCACTACGGCAACCCCCCTATCTGCTTCGGATTGCCGTCAGAATCTGAGCCACCCGTAGTGATGGATGCGGCTACCTGCATCCTCGCCGACTACCAGCGCGGAGAGGATTTCGAGGCGCTGGAGGAGATGATCCCCGCGGCACTTTTCAAATCCATGGGCTACACCGCGGTGGGCACGCTCCTGGGTGGAGCTTTCGTGGGTATGGCCGGGCAACGCAGCCGCGAAGTGGAGAGCCGCTGGCAGGGAGCGCGCAACGGCGGGCTCATCTGGGTGATGGACATCGGCTTGTTCGCCCCGGCGGGGGAGTTCCGCCAGGGCGTCGACGAGATGGTGCGGCTGGCGAGAGAGGAGTTGATTCCCCTGCGGGGTTACGACGAGGCAACCCTCCCGGGCGCCGTGGAGGACCGGTTCGAAGCAGAATACAGTCGAGACGGCATCAAGCTGGCCACCGACCACATTCAGAGTCTGGTTGAACTGGGCCGGGAACTCGGGGTTGCCGTCCCCTGGTCAGAGTGAGGTGAGGTGAGTGTCTGCGGCAGTCGACCTGGTCGCGGGAGAAGGAGAATGCTGGAGCCTGCGTGAGATCGAAGTCAGATCACCTCCGCCTTCCTGAGCCGAGCGATTTCCGCCTCTCCCAGACCCAGCAGATCGCCCAGCACCTCGTCGGTGTCCTCGCCCAACCGCGGGGCGGGGCGGGGCGCGGCCGGGCGGGGCTCGCCCGAAAACCGCAGCGGCGACGCCGGCATGGCCAGCCCAGCTCCTTCGGGATGGCCTACTCTGACGATCATCTCGCGCGCCGCCAGCTGAGGATCGGCCACGACCTGACCGATGTCCTGGATCGGGCCACATGGAATGCCCGCCTTTCCCAGTCGCTGGCACCAGTCATCGACGCTACGCCGGCGGAGGGAGGCAGCCAGGAGCGGCTCCAATTCGGCGTGGTTGGCGGTGCGCCTGGCGTTGCTGTCGAAGCGCTCATCCTCGACCAGCTCCGGCATGTCCAGCACGTCGCACAAGCGACGCCACAGACTCTCGTTGCCCGCGGCCACGACGATCTGTCCGTCTGCCGCTTCGAAGAACTGAAAGGGCGTGATCGCGGGGTGGCGGGATCCGAGGGGCCGTGGAATCTCGCCTGAGACGTCGTACCGAGCGATCGCATTCTCGAGCAGAGCCACCTGGCAATCGAGCATGGACACGTCCAGGTGCTGTCCCACACCCGACTCCCGGGCACGGGCCAACGCCGCCAGGATGCCGATAACTCCGTACAGGGCCGCACCGAGATCGGCGATGGACGAGCCGACGCGCACCGGAGGCTGGCCGTCGATGCCGGTTATGCTCGCCAGGCCGCTCATGGCCTGGATGATGACGTCGTAGGCCGGGCGCTGCGCGTAGGGCCCGGTCTGACCAAAGCCGGATATGGAGGCGTAGATGAGTTTTGGATAGAGCTGGTGGAGGGAGTCGAAATCCAGTCCGAAGCGAGCCATGCTCCCTGGCCGGAAATTCTCCAGCAGGACATCGCAGGAACCGGCCAGACGTCGCGCGAGCTCCTGTCCCTCCGGTTTGCGCAGGTCGATGGTCAAACTCTTCTTGCCCCGGTTGACGCTCATGAAGTAGGCGCTCTCCCCTTCCAGGAAGGGCCCGAACCCACGCGCTTCGTCGCCGGTACCGGGCAGCTCCACCTTCAGCACCTCTGCCCCCAGATCTGCCAGCACCATGGAGGCGAAAGGCCCGGCCAGCACGCGGGTGAGGTCCAGTATCCTGATGCCGGCCAGGATGCCGCCGGTCGCTTCCTCCTTCTGGGCCATCGCTCAGGTCTCCATCTCGCAGGTCATCACTCAGGCTTCCGGGGGTGGCGTGATCAGGCAGGCCCCCTCGCCGGGAGAGGCGATACAGTCGCTCAGATCGCAGACAATATCCAGCTCCCGTCTGAGGAGTTCCTCGAAATCTCGCCGACGTGCCCCGGTGACATACTCCGTCCGCACGAGCCCTCCGACGTTCCCGCCCCAACCCGCCCCCAAGCGCTGCACGGAGCCCGCCGTCCGGCCACCCGAATCGAGGAGAAAGTCGTTTATCGTCGTCGCGACCCGATCGTACGCCGGCGTCATGCGACCGTATCCACCGGGCAGGAAGCAGAGATCGGCGCGATCCACCCCCTCTTCCGCCATCGTCTGGCGGCCGCGGAGATCTTCGTCGGTCACCTCGGTCTCCCTATCGCCGGCGTGAGAAATCCGCACAAGCTCAAGGGCGGTGGCCATGTCGCCGGCGTTCATGTAACCGACCATGGCCCGCACGCGATCCTGTTCGGCCAGGCCGAAGGCGAAGCGCCGTCGCAGACGAATGGGATATTCGGGACCGATATGGGGGAACTTGTCGCCAATGTCCCGACGGTGCATGCTCTCGAAGGCCTGCCCGGATCCGGCGGCTCGGGCGCGCGCTTCGATCTCGCCCAGCGTCGTCAACGCTGGAATCGCCAGCAACAGCTCGTACATCTGCGCGACGTCGATGCCTAGATGGTCACAAGAAATGTCGCGGATGAATTCGATCCGATCGCGGTAATCGGCACACAGTCCGCTCCAGCCGGTGGTCCCCTCGCGGTCCGGAAGCAGCAGCTCGCGCACCAGAAAGGCGCCCAGGGGATAGGCGATGACCGTCTCTTCCTTGATGGCGTCGTCGTACACCCTCGGTACCCCGCTGTCGATGATGACGGCGGCGTAGTCCGGCGGGAGGGCGGCGCGTCCCATCGGCTTTGCGGGGAAAACCCCCACGCTTACCAGCTCTCCCATGCGACCCAGGATCATGCCGCCGTGGTCGGCCGTTCCGCCCCGGGTCCCGCGGATCCATTCGGAGGTCCCGATCCCATCCACCAGATCCTCCTCACACATGTCCACCCCCGGCCGCAGTCCGTGAATACCAAGGACGGCATACGCCGTGGAGATGACCAGGGCCGAAGAGGAGCTCATACCGCCGCTGGGAGAGACATTGCTGCATACAAGAGCGTCGAATCCCCCGATCGCACAGCGGCCGCGGAAGTAGCTCTCCAGGAAGATCAGCTGGCCTTTGGGGAGGATCCCCCAGTGGTCGTCGACGGCGCTCCCGGTGGCCGCCTCCCTCTCTGAGCAGATGCGGCCGGCATAGTCCATCAGCGCCTGTCTGTTGCCGACGTTAGCGGCGGGCAGCAGGTCACCCAGCTCAAAGTCGAGCCCATCGAAATCGGCGTCTCGCCGCGGCCCATCATCCGGGCCCGTCGACCGATCTCCCTCCAGCGACCGCAGGATGCTCGTCATACGCACTCGTTTCGTTCCCGCCGCCGCCGGCGACCGACCGGCCACGGTAATCGTGTCCGCTCCTTTGACGGCGAGACGCAGCGACGGCATGCCGCCGTAGTCGATGTGCATGCCCATGACGTTCATCTGCGCCGGACAACGGGCGATCACCACCTCCGCGTCCTCTCCGTACGCCGCCGCGTACGCGGCCAGCGCCTGATCGTACTGGTGACGCCAGCCCTCTAGCTCCCCTTCGCTGTAAAGCCGCGACAACTGCGAACGCATTCCCTCCCCCGCGCTATCCGCCAGCCAGTCCCGCCAGAGTCTCAGTGGTGCCGAATATCCCACCATCTTCGCTTCGGATCTCCCTCTCACTCACTCAATCACTTTTATCAACTGCACTCTATACAATTACACGGCCGAGAGCGATCAATTGCACGGCCGAGGCCGGCCAGCAACACCTGAAGTCTCTTGGGGTAGTTGGTCAAGATTCCGTCGACGCCGCAGCCGATGAGTCGCCGCATTTCCCCCTCATCGTCGGCGTAGAAGGGATTCACTGTCATCCCGTTTTCGTGGGCCCGGCGCACCAGATCGGCATCCGTCCGGCCATTGCCCGGCTGCAATATGAGGCAGCCAATGGCACTGCTGCGCTCCACGTAGGTCTCGGCCGGCTGCGTCGAGAGGTTGCATATCCTCAGGCCCGGTTCCACTCGCCTCGCCACCGCCAGTGAAGCTTCGTCGCTGGCCACGAACGCCGTACCGAGCAGCCCCGCGCGGACCAGCTGGGCCACGGTCTTGGCCACCACGACCTCTCTGTCTTTGTCTCCGGCCTTCACGTGCACATTCAGGACCATCGCCGACGGCATAAGATCGAGGGCGCCCTCAAGCGTCAGGTAACGGGCCCCGGCGAACTTGGCATCAAACCAGGAGCCGGCGTCCAACTCGGTAATCTGCGCCATGGACAAGTCGGCCACCGCCCCTGTGCCGTCAGAGTTGCGATCGACGGTCGGGTCGTGGATGACGAGAAGCTCGCCGTCCGCGGTGAGATGGACATCGAGCTCGATGGCGTCAACTTCGAGGCGAATGGCCTCCTCGAAGGCCACCGCCGTGTTCTCGGGAAAATCACCCGAAGCGCCCCGATGGGCGACGACCGCTACGCCGCTCACCTGACCTCTTCGTGGCCGGTGCTGTATTTCTGTAGGGCTTCGAGGTCGAGATCGCAGCCGAGCCCCGGCCCCATGGGGAGCGGCACATACCCGTCGACGAACTGGATCGGCTCGGTGATGAGATCGTCCTCGCGCGTCCAGCTGCCGACAAAATCAGAGGCCATGGTGCAACTGGGCGCCAGGGCGGCGGCGTGCACGTAGGAGGTATCTATGATGCCCAGGTCGTTGCCCGAACCATGCCAGCAACGCAATCCGGAGCCGGCCCCGACCGCGGCGTTGCGCATGAAGGCGGCGGGGCCACCGTTGAGATTCAGACAGTCCACCACGCCGGCCTTGACGGCGCGCAGGATCTGCTCGCCACTGCCCACATGCATGGCCACCGGCAGGTCGATGGCCTCGTGAATGCGGATGTACCCCTCGAGGTCCGACTTGGGGATGGGGTCTTCGAAGACCTCCACATTGCCCAGCGGCAGCAGCTGTTCGGCGAGCTCGATGGTCTGCTGGGCGGTGTGAAAGCGCTCGTTGGGATCCACGGTCACCTTGAACTCCGCTCCGCCGACATCGCGCATCGCCTGCAGCCGCTCCACCATGGGCTCCTCGATCCTGCACTTGATCTTCACCCCCTTGAAGCCTTGAGAGAGCGCGCGCTCCACCGCGCGACGGCCATCGTCGGGGGTCTGGTGCCCCATCCAGTAATCGGCGCGCACCCGATCCCGAACCGCTCCGCCAAGAAGCGCGTGCACCGGCAGCTTGCGAGTGCGGCCGACCAGGTCGAGAACCGCCATCTCAAAGGAGTCGTAAGCGGGCCCCTGACCCACCGGCGGCAGCGCGTCCCCTCTCTGGGCGCCGTCGCCTCTGGCCTCGAGATCGGCGCGCACCGAGGAGAAGATGTCCTGCAGCGGCAGCGTCTCCGGGTCGGTGCCGAGCAGGAGACGCGCCCCTTCGCGCACTTGATCCACGGCAAGCCCCCGACCCGTCTCCCCGATACCGGTATGCTCGGTATCGGTGTTGAGTCGCAGGATCTGCTTTGGCACCTGGTCCCATCCCGTATCCGACACCCACTCGGGACTGTGTACCCTGCCGGGTATGGTGGGAACGACGACGGTCCAGATATCGATTGAGGTGATCTTCATGGGGTGAACTCCGCGCTCTTGTCCAGGCTGAGAGTGAACTCGGTGAGTAGTTCCACTGTCTTGTCCAGATCGTTGAGGGAGATGACTTCCACTGCCGTGTGCATATAGCGCAGGGCGACGCTCACCAGACCCGTGGCGACGCCGGCGCGAGACAACTGCATGGCGTTGGCGTCGGTGCCGGTACCGCCGGGCTCGGCGCAGACCTGATACGGGATCTTCTTCTTCTTCGCCACCGACACGAGGCGATCGTAGACTACCGGATTGACGTTGGCGCCGCGATTGAGGACCGGTCCTCCCCCCAATTTGATGTCACCGTATCGGCGCTTGTCCATGCCCGGGTGATCGGTGGCAAAGGTGACGTCGAGGGCGATACCGACATCTGGGTCGACGCCGTAGGTGCTGGTCCGCGCCCCCCGCAGCCCGACCTCCTCCTGCACCGTAGCTACGGAGTACAGGGCCGCCTTCACTCCCTTACCCTTCGCCGCCGCGGCCGCAACCCTCCTCAGCGTCTCCGCCACCACGTACGCCCCCATGCGATTGTCGAAAGCCTTGGAGACGGCCAGGTCCCTCCTCAGGATCTCGAAATTCCCATCGTAGGTGACCGGGTCCCCTACAGCCACCAGCTTGCGCGCCTCCTTGCCGTCTTTGGCGCCTAGATCAATCCACAGTTCGTGCTTGGCGGTCACTTTGTTGCAATCGGCGGCGGTCAGCAGGTGGATGGGCTTCTTGCCGATCACCCCGAGAACTTCCCCATCTTCGGTGTGCACCCGCACCTTTCGTCCCGGCACGATGCCGATGTCGAAACCGCCCACGGTGTCGAAGGAGATGAATCCGTCGTCGTTTATGTGGACGACCTGGAAACCCAGCTCGTCCATGTGTCCGGCCAGCATGACGCGCGGCTGGCCGCCCGCATTGACCACCGCTATGGCGTTCCCGTGCACGTCGACGGTGACACTATCGGCGTGTTTCTCCACCTCCGCCCTCCACACCTTCCTCACCGGTCCTTCGTATCCGGAAGGCCCCGGGGCACTCAGCAGCTTGCCCAGAAAGGCCCTGGATGCTTTTCGCATGATTGATCGATTCCTTATGTATGCCCGAATGGATGGGCTGCTTCAGGATTGGCCCGCCAGCGCCCCGGCGGATGGCGCCCGATCCGCGATTGAGTGGGCCCGGCCGGACGTTGCCGCACCCAGACAGCACAAGGCGAAGTTCACCGCCAGACCCACGACGCCGGCGTGAAACCCCATCAGCCGGGCATGGCCGGTCCAGGTCAGTCCCAGCGCCGTTACCAGCCCCGCGATCATCCCCATCAGCACGGCGCTGGCGGGCAACCGCTTCCAGTACAGGCCCAGGAAAAAGCAGGGGACGACCTGGATCAGCACCTCGAACTTGAGCTCCAGCAGCCGAATGAGGCTCTTGTCCGTGCCGATAGCGACAACGACGAGGATAGCGACGACCAGCCAGGACGCTAACTTCCCCACCCGTGTAAGCTCAGCTTCGGTGCTGTGGGGGCGGAAATGAGCCTGGTAGATATCTCGGGTGAACATCGAGGACATGGACAGGAGGGCCGAATCGGCGGTGGACATGAGCGCCGCCAGCGCCGCGGCGAAAACGACGACCACCAGCCAGTACCCGGCTGTCGACTGGGTCATGATCAGGGCGCACAACCGCGGCAGCACCTGATCCGTGCTCGCCCCCCCCAGGTCCGGCAGGGCGACGATACCGACGACCCCACACACGAGGGCGATGAGGGTGGTGGTGAGGGGCATGAACGCCATGACCATGAGGGAGCGTTTCAGGACCCGAACCGAGCGCCCGGCGTACAGGCGCTGAATCGCCTGTGGATATATGGCGGCGCCACATCCCAGCAGGAGGATGTAGCTGACCCAGGTGTTGCAGACTTCCAGGCTGGGCGCGCCGACCTTGAGCGGATCCATGCGGCCGATCTGCTCCACCGCCGTGGAGAGCCCGCCTCCCAGAGGGGGGACGATAAACAGGAGCACGCCGAAGCCGGTCAAAAGCACGACGCCCTGGATCACGTCGGTCCAGGCGACGCTGCGCATTCCGCCCAGGGTCTCATACACGACCATGATGATGGCGAGAGCGATGATCCCGTGAGCGGAAGAGACGGCGCCGTCGGTCAGTCCCTCCACGGCGGCGCCCATCGCCTTCAGCTGGGCGAGGGTGTAATTGGCCAGCGCGTAGATCATCACCACTGTGCTCAGGAGCGTCAGCGCGGGGGAGCGAAAGCGGTTGGCTATGTAGTCTCCCGGAGTGATGAAGTTCAACTTGCGCGACAGCACCACGAGCCGGGGGGCGAAGAGCAGATAGCCGACGATGATGGAAAACATGAAGAGGATGGATACCGTCCATTGGAAACCGATGCGGTACGCCGTCCCCGTATACCCGAAGAGGGTGTTGCCGCTGTACTGAGTTGCGTACAGCGTCAGAAATAGCACGCCGAATCCCATCGACCGGCCCGCCAGGTAAAAATCGGCCATGCTGTCGCTCTGCCGTCGTCTCCTGCCAAGCCAACCGATACCCACCATGGACAGCAGGTACAGCGCCACCACCACCATCGCCCCAGGGCCGAAGGCCAGCGGTGGCCCCCCTTCTCCCCCTAGCACGTTCCGCCCTCCTCCTCGTCGCAGCTGTCGCGCCAGTAGCGCGAGATGACGAATGCCGTCCACAGGGCAAGCAGCAGCACCGCTGCCACGGTGACGGCCGCCCACAGGGGGAAACCCATCACCGGATGGCCGCTGTAGCCGGTCGGCCAGTACCAGGGAATGGCCACCGCGAAGAGCAGCAGGTATACAACCCATACCACGGGCGTTTTACGCGGCTCCTGCACAATTCCCTCAAATGGCTCCTCGAATGGCTCCTCGAATGGATCTGCCGCCACTTGCTCACCTCTGCCCCTGCTGTTCGGGCCCACCGCGATCTTGAATCTTGCGCGCCTGCCACCCGGCCGCCGATCGACCGGATGTTCAAGCAAGGAAAGGTAACGCGCGCGCCCACGACAGACCAGCGTAGCCGTCAGAAGTTTGACCGGCTTGTGAAGGTAGTGCCGGCGGGATAGGTTTTAGTGGGTAATCGACAACCGTCATCTCGACCTCTCCCCGAGAGAGTTTTCGCTTAGGAGCACAAGACCGAGTGACCGCCATTCCACTTCGAAATGAAGGGCTGGTGCTCTACAAGAGCCGCCCAGCCCGCGTCGTTGAAACAACTCCGGAACGCGTTCGCATTGAAACCGAGTCCGGAAAAGACCGGAAGGTTCGCCCCAAGGACGTAGTCCCCCTCCATCCAGGCCCACTGTCGAGCCTGGGGCAGCTCCAGCCGCAGACGGGCGAGCAGCTGCAATCGGCGTGGGAACTCCTCGACGCCGGCGATGAAACCGATGTGCCCGAGCTCGCCGAGTTGTTGTACGGCGCCTATTCACCCGCCACGGCCTGGTCGACCTGGCAGCTGGTCGCCGACGGCCTGATGTTCGAAGGCACGCCCGATCTCCTCAAAGCCAGGCCGGCCGATGAGGTAACGGCGGAGCGCGAGCGGCGGCGAGTCAAGGCCCAGGAGAAGGAGAGGCGGACGGCCTTCCTCGATCGGGTCCGCGCCGGCCGTTACGAAACCGAGGACGAGATCTTGCTGCGGCCGCTGGAAGAGCTGGCCCTGGGAAGATTAGACCAGGCGAGACAGGCCCGAGCAGGCATCCTCAGCGAACTGGGCAGGGGAGAGTCCCCCGAAAACGCTCACGCACTGCTACTGGAGCTGGGTCGTTGGAACGCTGCCCGGGTCCCCTACCCGGAGCGGCTGTCGGTTTCGGTCCGTTCTCCCCGGGGAGACTCCTCCCTTCCCGTGCTTCCGGACGAAGACCGCCTCGACCTCACCCACCTGGACGCCTTCGCCATCGATGATGAGGGCAGCAGGGATGCGGATGACGCCATCAGCATCGCCGACGGCCGCATCTGGGTCCACATAGCGGATGTCGCTGCCGTCGTCACCCCGGACAGCCCCGCGGATCTGATGGCCAGAGAGCGCGGCGCCAATGTCTATCTGCCCGACGGTACCGTCACCATGCTGCCCGAAGCCTATACCGGGCTGCTGGCGCTGGGGATGTCGGACCGTTCGCCAGCCCTCTCCTTTGCCATCGACATTTCGTCGACCGGCGAGCTGACGGGAGTGGATGTGGCCTCAACCTGGGTGCGAGTCCAGCGGCTGACGTACGCCCAGGCGGAGGAACGACTGTCCGTCCCGGGGCCACTGTCGCAGCTGCGACAGCTGACGGATCTTTGCCGCGACCGTCGCCGCCTGCGTGGAGCCGTCTTCATCGACTTTCCGGAAGCGAAGATACGGGTGAACCTGGACGGGGAGGAACCCGCGATCGACATCGCGGTGCTGGGTGACCGGGTGAGCCGCGACATGGTAGCCGAGGCCATGATCCTCGCTGGTGAGTCAGCGGCTCATTTCGCACTCGAGCAGGAGCTGCCGTTTCCGTTCGCCACCCAGCCTCCGCCCCGGGAAGAGCGCGAAGCGGGTGCACAGACACAGGGGTTGGCCGCCATGTACGCGTGGCGACGTCAGCAAGTTCCGGGAAAGGTACAGGCCGCCAATGCCCCTCATTCCGGCTTGGGACTCGAAGCTTACGCGCGAACCACCAGCCCCCTCCGGCGGTACCTCGACCTCGTCGTCCACCAGCAGTTGCGCGCCTCTGTTACAGGCAGTGACCTGCTCGACGAGGCGGCGATTCTCGAGCGCCTTGGCGCCGTCACCGCGATGGCTGGCAATCTCCGCCAGGTGGAGCGGCTGACCAACCGTCACTGGACCATGGTGTATCTGATGCAGCGTCCTGGCTGGCGTGGGCAGGGGATCTTACTGGATCAACGCAGAACACGTGGAGTCGTGGTCATTCCCGAGCTGGCGCTGGAGCTGGATGTCCATCTCCCCAAGGAGTTGCCGCTGGACAGCGAGCTACCTCTTCTCCTGGGCAGCGTCGATCTCCCCCGTCTCAACGCCCACTTCCGGGTCGAGGAGTGAGAGCTTGGGCGGCCTGTTATTCACTTGTCGGCGGTGCCTGCCTCTTCCTCGGCTTCGAGGCTGGCGCGCTCCTGGGCGGACAGATGCTGAACCTGCCCCTCGCCGGGAAAGCGTCCCGCGCGCACATCGGCCACATACTGCGTCAGGGCCTGCCTGCCGGCCGTGTTGAACTCGGCGTATCTCGCCACGTGACGGAATTTCCGGTCGCCCATACCCAGGACATCGGCAACCACCAGCACCTGGCCGTCGGTGAGACGACCGGCGGCGATGCCGATGGTGGGGATCGTCAGGCGTCGCGTCACCAGGTCGCCGACCTCCTCCGGAATCAGTTCGAGGACGAGAACACCGGCTCCCGCCTGCTGAAGCGCCTGGGCGCGCTTGACCAACCTGACGGCAGTCGTCGCCGTCTTCGCCTTTAGCCGCCTGCCGTCGTGGATCTGCGGATTCAGTCCCAGATGCGCCCAGGTGTCGATGCCCCGCTCAGCGAGAGCCTCGAAGGCCTCG
>Ga0066376_10000514_pt1 | contig 35964 bp, 29 predicted proteins | sample Knorr_S15_td_Bot_FD_77009 | JGI IMG/M metagenome (GOLD analysis project Ga0066376, IMG submission 77009) | Marine microbial communities from Southern Atlantic Ocean transect - Knorr_S15_td_Bottom_ad_5009_LV_A | ecosystem: Environmental > Aquatic > Marine > Oceanic | place: Southern Atlantic... | reverse complement strand
CTCGTCAGAGCAGCCTGCCACTCGGCGCCGGTACCGTTACCCGTAAACGTGAGCGCATCTAGATTCAGACCGCTCGAAGCCGTTGTCAGGTTGATGTTGCTCACCGTGATCAGGTCGTCCGCAATGTACGAACCACTGGAACGGACCCGGAATGAACCACCGTTCGAGCCAGCGTCGACCTGGACGATTTTGGCCTTCGCCGAACCCGCTGCGGTACCGTCGTAGACCGTGAAGTCCGCGGACAGGTTGAGCGTCACGCCGAACGAGTCGAACGTGATGTTCTGCGCGCCGTCACTGATACCCGTGATAGTCTGTACGACAGACCCGAAGGTCACCGTGACCTCACCGGAGGAGGAGCCGTCGCCGATGGTATAGTCACCGGCCGCGACTCCGCTGAGCGTGGCACTGTAGACGCCGGTGCCCGAGGCGAGCGCGGTCAAATTGGTGTGTTGGTGTCCAGGCCCGTACCGAAGTTTCCATCGATCAGCGTCTTGCCCTGGAACTTCGTGGTCGCGGCGATCTTATTGATCTCCGTCGAGAGCGCATCATACTCGCTCTTGACCCAGCCACGACCGACGGAGTCGACGTTGTCGGACGCGGCCTGCGTCGCGAACTCTTTCATCCGATCGACGATCTGGGAGACCGTCTGCGCGGCGCCCTCGGCGACCTGCAGAACCGAGTTGGCCTGCTCCGCGTTCCGGCTCGCCTGACGCATCGAGCGAACGTCTGCCCGAATCTTGTTGGCGATACCGAGACCGGCGGCGTCATCGCTGGCGCTGTTGAGCCGCAGGCCGGACGAGAGTCGACCGTCGGACTGCGCGAACCGTCGCGACGTGCCCGAGAGCTGCCGCAGCGTGTTCATTGCCGAGACGTTAGTGTTGATCCGCATTGCCATGGGGGTTCTCCTTCCATTGAGATGTTGATGGAGCGTCCATGCTCCCTGGGGCTTCCTTGCACCGACCCCGGTCGGCCCATTCTCCGATCCCTGGTGACAGTATCGTCGGATCGGCGTCGACTTCTTAGCGCGGTCCGCTATTCGACCCCGTACTCCACGATTTTGTAGCGGAGCGCACGCGGCGAAAGCTCGAGCAGTTCGGCCGCATGCGTCTTGTTTCCGCCGGTGCGATCCAGCGCGAGTTCGATGAGGTGTCGCTCGAGTCGCGCACCGTGGCGCTTGACCGACAGGTCATCGGAGTCCACGCGGATGCTGGGTCCGTCGGGGGCGGGGCGCCGGACCGCCTCCGGCAGGTCGTCGACCTTGATCTTCGGACCGTCCGTCAGCACCAGCGCACGCTCCAGCACGTTCTCCAATTCCCGGATGTTTCCTGGCCACGCATACGAGAGCAAGACCTCCATCGCTTCCGCATCGACACCCTCCACCGCGACGCCCAAGCGCCGGCTTTTGCGCTCGAGCAAGTATTTTACGAGCTCCGGGATCTCCTCGAGGCGGCTGCTGAGCTGCGGCAAATGGATGGGCACGACCGCCAAACGGTAGTACAGGTCGGTCCGGAATTCGCCGTCTTCGACCGCCTGCTCGAGGTCCTTGTTGGTCGCCGAAATCATGCGCACGTCGACGCGCAGGGTCTCCGTGGACCCGAGCCGGCGGACCTCCCCTTCCTGCAGCGCCCGTAGGAGCTTCACTTGCAACGCCCCCGGGAGCTCGCCGACCTCGTCGAGGAAAAGCGTGCCCTTGTCGGCGGCTTCGAAGAGGCCCTGTTTGTCGCGGTCGGCACCCGTGAACGCTCCCTTCACGAAACCGAAGAACTCCGACTCCAAGAGTTGCTCGGGGATGCCTCCGCAGTTGACCGGGATGAACGGCGCACCGGCGCGGGGGCTCTCCCGGTGTAACATTCGGGCGACGACCTCCTTCCCGGTACCGCTCGCGCCGGTCACCAGGACCGAGGAATCGTGCTTCGCGACCTTTTCGACGATCTGCAACGCCTTCCTCATTGCCGGCGAACCGACGATGAACTCTCCGAAACGGGCGTCCGCCCTGACTTCCTGGCGAAGACGGCTGACCTCCTTCCGCAGTTGCTCCCGCTCCTCGGCCTTCCGAATGGTCAGCAATACTTCGTCCGCGCCGAACGGCTTGGGCAGGTAGTCGTACGCCCCACGCTTCATCGCCTCGATGGCGAGATCCGTGCTGCCGTACGCGGTCATCATGAGGACGAGCGCCTCGCCCCCCGCCTCCGCATACGACGCCAGGAACTCGAGGCCATCGACCCTCGGCATGCGCACGTCGCAGAGAATGAGCTGAGGCTGCTGCTCGATCGCTGTCGCGAGGCCGCTTTCTCCGTCCTCCGCTTGCACGACCTCGTAGTCTGCGTCCGCAAGAATGAGCGACAAGGATTTTCTCAGCCCCGGGTCGTCATCGATAATGAGGATCTTCACTGCGCTTCAGCTCCCAGTTCGTCGGGCTTCTCGGAAGCGCCGGGAAGCCGAATCGTGAACGCCGCGCCCCCGCCTTCCTGGTTATCCGCGTGAATGCGCCCCCCCATTCCCTCGACGAGGCGGGCACAAATAGAAAGACCCAAGCCGGTCCCCTTCCCTAGTTCTTTGGTCGTGAAGAACGGGTCGAAAACGCTCTCGCGGTCTTCTTCGGGTATGCCCGGTCCGTTGTCCGAGACCCGGATCACGGCCACCCGATCGGCGTTGAAGATGAGGTCTATGCCGTGGCCGCCGTCCTCCTGCGAGACGCGACGGCGGTGCACATAGCTGATACCGACGGGGTCGTCCTCCCGCTTCACCGGTAGCAACGACACCCCACCCGCCTCCCCCCAGACATCCACGGAAATCCGTGGGTTTTCCGTCGACTCCAAGGCCGCGACTGCGTTTAGAAGAAGGTTCACCATGACCTGCTCCAGGCGGTGCCGCTCCATCACCACGTTGGGCACGTCCCCCAGCGACGCCCACTCGGCATCCAGGTCGTCGAGCTTGCCTTGCGACTCGAGCAGTTCACGAACACGGTTCAGTACGTCGACCGGCGAATAGGGCGCGACCGTATCGTCCCTTGGCCGCGCATAGTCCAATAGACCTCGCACGATGCGATCGATCCTCGCGGCCTCTCCTCGAATGTATTCCAGGAGCTCGGGGTCCTCGCCGGACTTCTCCATGCGCCCCTTGGCAACGTCTACAAACGACATGATCGCGCCAAGCGGATTGCCGATTTCATGCGCGATCCCGGCCGCCAACGTACCCACGGAGGCGAGCCGGGCGGTGTGGATGACCTGATCACGAGCTTCGATCAGATCCCGGACCGTATGTTCCAGCGACTCGACATTCTCAGCCAGCAACTCCTGGTCGGTGATGAGGCGATCCGCCATTTCGTTGACGCTGGTCCGCACCTGGTGTAGCTCGAGGCTATTCGACTCCTGGATGCGGTGGCGAAAGTCACCTGATGCGATTCGGCTCGCGTCAGCCGCGAGTTGTTCCATGGGAGCCACCATCAACCTGCGTATGACGGCACTGCCCAGGACGAACAGCGCAGCGAACTCAGTGCAGAACAGAACGAGGATGATGAGCGTGCGCCGCGTGGGCGATTCGATGCCGGGCAGGTCGAGGACCACGATCCCGAACAACGCGAACAGGACGGCAAATCCGAAGAGCACGCCGAACCGAAACAACAGCTCTTGCCTGAGTGTGGGCTGTTGCGACATTCGAGACACGTCCGAGGAGTCTGGGGCCCGCTGAAGGTGCGCGCTGCCGATGGGTCGCGGCAAGGCGCCGGCGCTTGCTCGTCTCTTGGGCTTGCCCCGGGGGGAAACCGAGCGGGAGGTACTCGTCGGGTGACCCGGGCCTGAATCGGCCCGGGCCACCCAACATGGAGCTGTGCTGCTACGCCCTCACAGGGAGGAACGCGTCAGGCACGAATCAGCTCGTGCACGCCACCTCACCCGCAGCCGACGGCGTGGACGGGGCGGTCGGGGCGGTGGCGGTACCGTAGTAGATCGCGCAACCCTCGCTCGTACCGAGCGCGGCGTGCGTGACCGTGGCCGACCAGCCGGAGCTCGTAGCGGCCGAACCCACCGTGACACCGTCAGAGCTCGTGAACGACAGGCTCGCGGTGGTCGTCGAGTACGCGTATGCATCCGCGTAGTAGATCTCCTGCTGGCTCGCCAGGTTCTTGAGATCCGACTTCATCGCGGCGAAGTATGCCTTCTCACGAGTGGCGGAGAACTTCGGAATGGCGATCGCCGCCAGGATGCCGATGATCACGACCACGATCAGCAGCTCGATGAGGGTAAAACCCTTCTTGTCTCGCATGTGAGACTCCAGAAATGAGTGGAACAGGCCCTGCAATCGCAGATGGGAAGAGCAAGCCACGGGCCAGATCGGGGAATCTCCCGTAAGAAATTGTCCTACAACATCTTAGCGCACCCCGGAGTGCTGTGTGGGCGGGTGCTCGCGCCGAAAGGGTGTGGTATTCTGCAAATTCCTGGGCCGCTTACCACAGTACTGGGGCCCGATCAGCGCCTTGAACCGTGTCCGGGGGCACGCCCGGCACCAACGCCACACGCAACGAATCGATCAGTTCGCGCTCGACCGTCGAGAGCTCGAGCGCGGAGGCTCTGTCGAAGGCCCCCGAAGCGGCCGTCGAATCACCCGCGTCAGCCTCCAAGTAGGCAAGTGTCACCCACTGCTGCCAGAAGTCGCGGAGGCCGAAACGCAGGATTGCCGCCTCTCGAACCTCGCGGGCCTCGACGAACTTGCCTTGCGACGCAAGCGACCACGCGAGGATGTGTGGCCGTAGGCGGTCGTCCTCGTCGATCGTGAGCGTCACACGACTGAGGTGCTCTGCCTGTTCCGGCCGCCCCCATATCGAGTAGATCTCGGCCAGCAGCCCCGGGGCGAGCGGGAAATGTGGCTCTCTGCGCCACGCGTGGCGCAAGAGTCCCTCTGCTGGCCGGTACAGCTCTTGATGCATCATGGTCTGCGCGAACTCAGTCATGATTTGATAGTGCGAGTCCAACAAGTCGACCGCGGCCCGATACGAACGAAATGCGTCCGAAGTCCGACCTCTGACCATGAACGCGTCGCCGAGCACCCATTGGGCGCGACCCGAATACGGATAGTCGGCGATCAACGCCTCCAGCATTGTGTCGTTGTCCATCCACGTCGGACTTCGCGTCCAGGTCCGAGCGCTGGCAGCCGCGAGGATCACCCCTGTTGCGAGTAGCGCGGCCCGGGGACGCCCGCGCGAGAAGCGGACCAGCATCCAGCCGCTGGCGGCCGAAAGCCCCACGGATGGCAGGTACAGCGTCCGTTCCGCTAGCAGCACCCCAACCAGGAAAAACACATTCAACACCGGGGACATCGTGATGATGAACCACGCGACGCCGAATCCAGCCGCCCTACCGGAGCTCCGGCCGGCCGCCATGACTCCGGTTCGCCACGCGGCCAACGCCAAGCCGAGAATGCCGAGCGCGAGGGCGACACCGAGCCCGTTGCTCAGGGTCCACCCGATCGAGATCGGGATCACGTTCGGCCCGTAGTCGGAGGAGAGGTCCAGCGGTAAGACCCACAGGCGCACATAGTTTCCCCAGACCTCGGAGACCGTCCAGATTCGGGGGATCTCGGCGAGCAGATCCGCTCCCAGAGGGCCGAAGGGATCAGCGATCGTGCCCAGGATCTCGGAACGCGCCATCAACATGAGCGAGGCCGACACCGCGAGCGCCAGGTAGACCCTCCACCGTTCCGCCACGTACCGGGGCAGGTCCCGAAGGGAGAGATCGCTGCGGGCCGCATCGAGCAGGAAGACGATTCCCGGCAGCGTCACCGCCCCTTCTTTGGCGCCAAACGCCACCGTGTATAACACGGCGACGGCGACCGCCCTTCCCCACCGGGTCTCGGTCGGGCCCCGGACGTGGACCAGACACGCCGCTAGGAAGAACCCAGTAGAGACGATCTCCGACATGCCCACGACGTTGGCCACGGCCTCGACGTGCACCGGGTGGACCGCGAAGAGCAGCGCGGCGACCAAGGCTCCCGGAAGGGACATCAGCTCCGCGAGCAACAACAGAACCAACGCGGAGACGGCTGCGTGCCCGAGTACGTTCGTGAGGTGGAAGAGCCACGGGCTGCCGTCCGCGGCGATCCACTGCAGCCCCAGCAGCAACTGTGACGTGGGTCGCCAGAGGCCGCCCGCACGTCCGAAGACGCCCGGCCAATAGGGGGACACCACCGCGCCCGGAAGCGTCTCGAGGCTCTGGATCGCCTCGTTGTTTACGACGATGTGGTGATCGTCGTACGCGAATTGGTTCGGCACCGCGTTGGCGTACACGACTACGGCGACCGTGCTCACGAGCAGGAGCGCCGCTCGTCGGTCCTGCAGCAGCCCAGCGAGTCGCTTCATGCCCCTCCCGCAGCGCCCCCACCGGAGACGGTGTCCGCCGGGGGCGGACCCAGCACCTCGACTCGGAGAGAGTCGAGCAAAGCGTGTTCGACGGCGGAGAGATCGACCGCCATTGCCGCGTCGAACGCCATGACGGCGGTGGCCGAGTCCTCTTCGTGCGCGCTCAGATAAGCCAGCGTCACCCACTGTTGCCAGTAGTTCTGGAGACCGTAGACGTCGAGGGCGGCTTCTCGCACTTCGAGCGCGTCCTCGAATCGGCCTCGTGATACCAGAGACCACGAGATGATGTGCGGACGGAGGGGGTCTCGATCGTCGATCGCGAGCGCCACCCGACTCAACCTCTCCGCCTCTTCCGGCTGTCCCCAGATCGAGTAGATCTCCGCCAGGAGCCCAGGCGCCAACGCGAACCGCGGCTCCCGCCGCCAAGCGTGTGACAACAGGCCCTCCGCCCCCCGGAACAACTCCTTCTTCATCATGGTCTGGGCCACATCGGTCGTGATCTGATAGTGCGAATCCAGCAGATCAATGGCCGCCCGGTAAGACAGCAGCGCCTCCGACGTCTGCCCGATGTCCATGAGCGCGTCTCCAAGCACCCACTGGGACCGACCCGAATGCGGATAGTCGGCGACCATCGCATTCAGCATGGCGTCGTTGCTGGCCCAGGTCGGACTCCGTGTCCAGGTGCGTACACCAGCGAGTGTGAGCATCACGAGAAGTGAGATCGCGGCCACGCGAGGTCGATCGCGAGAGAGACGAACCATCATCCAACCGGTGGCCGCTGCGAGGCCCACCGACGGCAGATACAGGGTCCGTTCCGCGAGCAGCACGCCCACCACGAAAAACACGTTCAGTACGGGCGACATCGTGATCAAGAACCACACGACGCCGAAGCCGGCCACGCGAGAGGAGGCCTGGCCCGTCGCCATCACCCCTCTGCGCCATGCGGTCAGCGCCAGAGCCAGGATTCCGAGCGCGAGCGCGAGGCCGACCCCATTGCTCAGGTTCCAACCGACCGAAACTGGGATGACATTCGGCGAATAGTCCGAAGACAGGTCCATCGGGAGAATCCAGAGACGGACGTAGTTTCCCCAGACTTCGGAGAGCGTCCAAATGCGGGGGACCTCCGCGAGAAGATCCGCGCCGAGTGGGCCCAGCGGATCCGCGATCGAGCCCACGATCTGCCAGCGCATGATCAGCAACGCCGCGGCCGCCACGACGAGCGCCAGGTAGACCCTCCACCGTTCGGCCAGGTATCGGGGTACGTCGCGGACGGAGAGATCCGTGCGCGCGGCGTCGAGCAGGAAGATGATGGCCGGCAGCGTCACCGCGCCCTCCTTGGCGCCGAACGCGAGCGCGTACAACAGCCCGATCGCGACGGATCTTCCCCACGAGGACTCGCTCGGCCCCCTTATGTGCAGTAAGCAGGCGGTGAGGAAGAAGGCGGTGGAGACGATCTCTCCCATGCCCACCACGTTGGCCACGGCTTCGACGTGCAGCGGATGCACCGCGAAGACCAGCGCGCCGACCAGAGCGCCAGGAAGAGACATCAGCTCCGCCAGCAGCAGCAGCACCAGCGCCGTGACGAGGGCGTGTCCCACCAGGTTCGTCAAATGGAAGAGCCACGGACTGCCGTCGGCGACGAACCACTGCAGGCCATAGAGCAGCTGAGAAGTGGGGCGCCAAAGCCCGTTTTCTCGCCCGTACACGCCGGGCCAGTAGGGAGAGAAGACGGCTCCGGGAAGCGTCTCGAGGCTTTGGATCGCCTCGTTGTTCGCGATGATGTGGAAGTCGTCGTAGGCGAACCCGTTCCAGAGCGTGTTCGTGTAGACGACCGCCGCCAGCACGGTCACGAGCAGTAGCGCCGCGCGGCGGTCCCGCAGCACTACGCCGAGGCGCTTCATTCCGGCGCGCTGTCCCCTCCGCTCTGCGAAGCAGCGGCGATCCGGTCCGGTTCGTTCCAGGCATCGATCAGCGGCGGGATCCACTTCGGGACCGCCGGCGGCAGCAGATTGTACTTGAGGATCGCCCAAAACGCGGAGACCCCGTCCTTCCAGCCGATCTTCTTGCCGTCGGCATACGAGCGCCCATCATAACTGATCGGCAGCTCGTAGATGCGCGCGCCCGCCTGCACGAGCCTCGCGGTCAATTCGGGCTCGATCCCGAAACGGTGCGCGGAGAGCGGCAACGACTGAAGCAGCTCGGTACGAACCATCTTGTAGCAGGTCTCCATGTCCGTGAGGTTCAGATCCGTCATCATGTTGGAGAGCAGCGTGAGCACCCGGTTGCCCACCGAGTGCCAGAAAAATAGCACGCGGTGAGGGCCCCCTAGGAAGCGAGAGCCGTACACCGCGTCGGCCTTTCCGCTCAAGATGGGCTCGAGCAGGATGGGGAGCTCATAGGGGTCGTACTCGAGGTCGGCATCCTGCACGACGACGACGTCACCCGTGGCCCGGCCGAAGCCCGTGCGCAGTGCGGCTCCCTTGCCCTGGTTCTTCTCGTGAAAGACGAGCTGGTCGATCAACTCGGCCTCCACCTCACCCAGCAGGTCGCGGGTGCCGTCCGTCGACCCATCGTCCACGACGATGACCTCCAGGTTGAGTGGCACCTCGCGCACGCGACGCAGGAGGCGCTCAACGGTCCCGACCTCGTTGTAGGCCGGAATCACGACCGTCAGAACGATGCGCTGCCACGGGAGTTTGGTCGGGGGAGCGCCAGGGAAGACGACGCCGGAGTGTGTACGACGGGACATGTCAGAGCTCGTTGGAGTCAGGGTTCGAGCCGAGCGCGAGTCGTGCCTGCTCGACCGCGTCGTGCTCTTGGGAGAGCCTGCGCGTGCGCTTGGCCGAGTCGACTGCCGCGAGGGCAGCCACTGTATCGCCCACGCCCGCGTAATCGCCAGCGAGGAGGAACCACGCTCGAAACCCCGTCGAGCCCGCCTTCCAGGGCCCGCACACGAGACTCGATGGCGTCTTGGTGCCTTCCCATGCGCGAAAGCGATTCGGCGAGCAGATGATGCAAACTGGCGTTCGAAGGTGAAAGCAGCACGGCCGCGGCCAAGGCGAGCATCGCGGCCAAGGGCTCTGCGGTGCCGGCGATGTTGGCGATCGCCTCTACGTGAACCGGGTGCACCGCGAAGACGAGCCCGCCGAACAGCGCCGATGCGGTCGACATCAGCTCGCTCAGGAGAAGGACGACCAGCGCACACACCGAGGCGTGCAGCAAGACAGCCGGTAGATGGAGCGCGACCGTACTCCCGCTGGAGGCGACCCACGTGAGCGCCCAGAGCCCCGTGGTTACAGGCCGCCACGCGCCCACCTGACTGCCGAACGAACCGGGCCAATACGGCTCCCCTAGTCGCTGCCAGAGCCCCTGAAGGGAGTGGATCCCGGGATCACCAGCGATGACGAGAAGGTCGTCGTACGCGAATCCATTCCAAAGCGCGCCAAGGTGAACGAGCCCCCCGACCACCGCCGCGAACAGAGCGGCTCGGCGCACGGAAAGCGCGGGCAAGCTCAATCGTCGATCCCGTAGCGGCCGAGCTTCCGGTACAGCGTCGATGGGTCGATACCCAGCACATCCGCTGCGCGCTTCTTGTTCCCCCCCTCTGCTTGCAGGACCCAGAGGATGTACGCGCGCTCCACGATCTCCATCGTCGGATTTTGAGAAACGTCTTCGCGTCCCAGCCGCGCGGGCGGAGATTCGCGAACTCGATCCGGCAGGGCGGAGGGCTTGATCACGCCATGCCGAGTGACGACCCCGGCACGTTCGAGGGCGTTCTCGAGCTCCCGCACATTTCCGGGCCACTCGTACTCGACCAGCACCTCCATCGCTTCAGGGGAGATGCCGAGCACAGGGCTGTCGGGCCCTGCGCGCGACTCCAAGAAGCGGTGCGCCAACAGAGCCACGTCCCCGGGTCGCTCGCGGAGAGGCGGAAGCCGAAGCTGGATCACATTCAACCGGTAGTAGAGGTCGCTTCGGAAGGCGCCCCTCTCGATCTCCTGCTCGAGTTCACGGTTCGTCGCCGCGATGATGCGAACGTCGACCGACAGGGCTTTGGTCGCGCCTACCGGAATCACCTCTCGCTCCTGCAGCGCGCGCAGCAGCTTCACCTGGGTCGCTGGGCTCATCTCGCCGACTTCATCGAGGAAGAACGTGCCACCTGCGGCCGCCGCCAGCAGGCCGTCCTTGTCCTTCACTGCACCGGTGAACGACCCCCTTACGTGTCCGAACAGCTCACTCTCGAGCAAACCCTCCGGCAGGGCGCCGCAATTGATCGAAAGGAACGGTCCGTCGGACCGGTCCGAAAGCCGGTGAATGTAGCGAGCCAGTACTTCCTTTCCTGTCCCGCTCTCGCCGGTGAGCAGCACGGTCGAGTCCGTCGGCGCCACGGTTTCCGCGAGTTGCATCACCTCTACGAACGAGCTCGCCTTGCCGACCGGACGATCCTCGAGAGACGTCGTTCGCTTCCGGATCTCCTTCTTCAGCGCCTTGTTCTCCACCCGCAGTTGGCGGGCTTCCGCGGCGCGCTGACAGATCGCGAGCAACTCGTCGTTCGCGAACGGCTTCTGCAGGTAGTAATAAGCCCCTTCGTTGACCGCTCGCACCGCGGACTGAAGAGAAGCCTGGGCAGTCATCAGGATCACCGATATCTCGGCGTCCACCTCGCGCGTTTTGGCGAGGACCTCGAGGCCGGTAGCGCCGGGCATGCGAATGTCGGTGAGTACGATGTCAGGCTTTTCTTCGCTCAGAGCGAGAAGGGCCTTGGCTCCGGAGTCCGCGACCGTGACCGCGTAACCAGCCCCGCGGAAAAGGATTCCGAGGGTCTCCAGGATCGCGGTCTCGTCATCGACCAGTAGGATTTTCACTTCCTGACTCATGTATCGGCCGCCGCCTTCTCACCCGGAATCCCCGGTAAAAACATGACGAACTGGGCTCCTCCTTCAGGTGCCCGGTCCAAGTAGGTCACGCCCTGGTGCGCCTCGACGGCGCGGTGAACGACCGCGAGGCCGAGTCCGCTGCCTGACTCTTTGGTAGTGAAGAAAGGGTCGAAGACATGACCCGCGGTTTCGGGGTCGATTCCCGGGCCGTTGTCCCGGACCGCGAGCCGCACGGGATACTCCACGCCAGTCCCCAGCAGACGTTGCGTGCCCACCTCGTGATCCAGAGTCACGACGACTCTACCCCCTGCTCCCACGGACTGCGCTGCGTTGAGCAGCAGGTTGAGCAGGGCGCGATGAATCAGATCGCCGTCGCCCATCACGCTCACGGGTGCCTCGGCGAGCTCCGTCACAACGTCCACGCCTTCCATATCCGGGTGCTGCTTACTCAGCGCTACGCAATCGTGTACCAGCGCTCGCACATCGACCTTTCCCTTCGCCCCCATCTTCAGGACCGAGTACTCGAGAAACTCCGAGAGAAGTCGACTCAAGCGATCCGACTCGTCCAGGACGAGGCGTTCGAGGACGGCGCGGTCGGCGCTGGCGAGCTTGTCGCCACTCAACTGCTCGACCGAACTGCGGATCGAGGCCAGCGGATTCTTGATCTCGTGAGCCAAGGACGCGGAGAGCGCAGCTACCGCCTCGAAACGCTGGGTTCTGAGGTTGAGCTCATCGATCTGTTCGAGATCCGTGATGTCCTGGAAGATCGCCGTTGCCGAATTGCTCTCGTCACCGGTGCGCTCCAGAACCGCGGTGCTGACGCCGAGCCGCACCTTCCGGGAGTCCGGATGTGTCGCGGTGGTGCGAAAACGCTCGACCGCCCGGCCGTCGCGAATGGCGGCCTCGAGCACTCCCCCCAGGCCCGGGGCGATGCGTTCGACCTCGCCCAGCACCGCCACTCCCATGTATTTGTCGCAATCGATGCCGAGCAAGCCCTCGGCGGCGGGGTTGGCGTAGGCCAACCGCCCCTCTCCGTCGACCGTCATGACACCGGTCGCGAGGTTGGCCAAGATGTCGCCGGTATCCAGTCGCAACTGCTTCAGTTCGGACTCGATGGCGCCGAGCGCCTGTCCCGTGTGGCGGAGCCGATCTCCCACGAATCCGGTCACGAGCGCCAAGAAGGTGAAGAGTCCGATCTGGAGCGCCAGCTCCAAGGTGAATGTCTCGCCGAAGCCCCACACCAGGTCGGCGAGGTACGTGATGCTCACCAGCGCACCGATCAGCGCACCGCCACGCAGGGGCAACAACAGAGCCCCCGAACTGATGACGAGCACGTAGACGAAGAAGAAGTTGCTGTCCGTCCCCCCGGTTACGTGTACGATTCCGGTCACGAGCGCGACGTCGAGAACGACCTGCGAGTAAAGGAAGTTCTCTCCCGGCTCGCGCCCGACGATGTGGGTGTACCAGAAGGAAGCCGACGTCACGAATAGCGCGACAAGGAACGACACGACGGCGATGAGCGTGGTCGCCGAAGTAGTGCCAAACCATTCCACGAAGGCACCCGCGAGAATACCCGTCACGAGGGTGAGCCTGCCCAGGTACAGCCAGCGCAGCACTTCCTTACGGGACGGCAAACGGTATTCGCCCGGGTGGGGACGGAAAGAAGTCATCTCAGCCACGGTGGTCGCCTCCGGGAGACCGCGGGAAGGTCGGCAAGAGCGACAGGTCCCCGCTTCAGATCACTGAAGGTAGACAACAGTTCGCATTATGCAATGTGTGAGCCTTCGCATAATGCGAGGTACGACTATTTGCGTGCGGGCCGCAGGTAGGAGGTCGCGGCGATCAGGTCGCGCATGCGGCGAAGCTGACTCTGGATGACCTCGAGCGACTCGCGGGCCTCCTCGTCCTGCTCATCGAAGAGCAGGAGTTGCACCTCGGCGAGGGCCGAAGTGAGCGGATTGTTCAGGTCGTGGCGTGCCCGAGCGACATCCACCAGCACGCCATGGAGGTCCATGAGCACTCCCTTGCTCTCGGCTGGCGCTTGGGCGAAAGAAGCGACTTCGGCACTGGAGTTGGCGAGTCCGAAACCCAGTGTGCACACCATCACCGCGTCACCCGCCTCTCCGCCCCCCTAGATCACTGCGAACGTCCAGCCCGCTCCGGCCTCGCCGACTCGGTGGGCCAGAGACAGGATGTCCGACCCCTCTATGGTATCCCGGTCGACGAGCACCAGCCCCGGATCCCTCTCGTCCAGGGCGCCTAGAGCCGCGACGGACTCGATACGATGAACCGTTTCCGCGAGTTCATCTTAAGAGAGCAACTGGTTGCGGGCGCCGGGCGGCGCCACCAGGTAGACTGAGAATGGCATTGAAGCCTCACGGGTTCGGTGGTGCTGGCCGCAACGTAGGGTCCTTCACAGATTGTCGTCCATGCCCAGCCGAGAGCCCGACCTCGTGGCCCCCGACGATAACCCGGCGACGATGCAGAGCCCGGCGTATCTGATGGCGACGAGAACACTCGGCACGACCCTGCTCCTGTTCGCATTCGTCCCGTTCCACAGACTGCTGGATCCGGCCCTGACCGGACCGGCCGGGTCCGCTACGGGTGCGGCGGCCGAAGCCGCTTGGAGCGCTGGCGTCTTTGGGGCGATGATCGTTGCGGGCGTTGCACTCCTGATGTCTCGCCTGGTGCCAATCGGCCGCGTCGCCGGGGCGGTGCGCCCTCTGTTGGAACTGCTCGAACGGCCGCGACGGTCCGCATACGCGCTCTCCTTGGGCGTGCTTTCCTTCGGGCTCTCCGCCTGGATCGCCGGAGTCCTGTTCGATCAGCTCCCCACCTCCGTGGACGAGATGGTGCAGCTGCTGCACGCGCGGGCCCTGGTGGCCGGCGGACTGGCACTTCCGGTCGGCGCGGAAGCGGCCTGGGCGGTGCAGAACGGGCTCATGACGCCGTCCGGGTGGGTATCGATCTACCCACCGGGCCACACCGGCCTGCTCGCCGTCGGGCTCCGACTCGGTGCAGCCTGGCTCGTCGGTCCCATCGCGGTCGGGGTCGCGACCGGGGCGATCGCAGCCGCCCTCGAGCGACTGTTGGCGAGCGTGCGCCTGGCCCGCCTCGCCGCCCTGCTGGTCGCGTCGAGTCCATTCTGGCTCCTCATCGGCGGCACGCATCTGAGTCACACGAGCGCGGCGGCGGGCGCCGCGCTCGCGCTGTGGACGGCGCTGTTGGCGCGCGACGGGTCCGGGAAATGGGCGCTCGCGGCCGGCGCTTCGGTCGGCCTGTTCGTGCTCGCCCGTCCTTGGGTGGGCATCGTGACTTCGTGGGCCCTTCTGCTGTCGGTCTGGTTACCCCCGATGTGGAGCAGACGTGAGACGCTGCGCTGGGGCGCCCACCGAGTCGCGATGACCCTCGCCGGGGGGGCCCCGTTCGCATTCCTTCTGTTCGCGTGGAACCAACGACTGTTCGCACAGCCGCTCACGGTCGGCTATTCGGTCGCGTTCGGGCCGTCCCACGGGCTGGGCCTGCACGTCGACCCTTGGGGCAATCGCTATGGATTGCTCGAGGCGCTGGCGTACTCCGGGGCGGATGCGGTTCAGCTGGGAGCACATCTGCTCGAGACCCCGCTGCCGGCCCTCGCGATGATCGGTCTGGCGCTGCTTCTCGGCGTCCTTCCCCGGGGGGCTGGTGTGCTTTGCGTGTGGGCGGGCGCGGCGGTTCTGGCGAACGCGCTCTACTGGCATCACGGGGTGCACATGGGGCCGCGCATGCTCTACGAAAGCTCGCCGGCGTGGGCCTCGCTATTCGCGATCGCGGCGGTCTCCCTGGCGGGGCCGCGGTCGGCACCGGCTCCCCTAGGGCGGTCTCGAGACTTCTTGGCGTGGGCAGCCGTTCTGTCCTTGCTGGGAGCCGTCGCGCTCGCCCCCGGAGTCGTGCGAGGATACGCGACACCGCCGGCGGCAACCGCAGTCGCCACCATGCCGACCGGCACCGTCGATGCCAGCATCGTCTTCGTCCACGGAAGCTGGGCGTCGCGCGTGAGCGCGCGCCTCGCGAGCACCGGCATGCGAAGGGACTCGATCGAGACCGCGCTGCGGCGAAACGACATCTGCGTCGTGCACGGATACGCACTCGCCAGGGCCGCGGGCACGAGCCCACCGACCGAACTGGATTTCGAGGCGCTGCCCGGGACGCCCGGTTCTCTCACCCTGCGCGAGCTCTCTTCCGGCAACCTCATTCGAGTAGCGCCGTCTCGTGTTCCTACGGCGTCTTGCGCGCGGGAAGCGCGGGCCGATCGCCTGGGCTCGATCGAGTTGGAGCCTCTTCTTTGGCAGGCTCCCCCTCTTCAGGACGTCTCCGTCATGGTGGCGCGGGACCTGGGACCGTTGGACAACACTCGCTTGCTCGAGGATCTGGGCCGCACGCCCTACCTCTACGTGGAGATCGAGGGAGTACCGAGCCTCATGGACTACGCAGCCGGTATGGAGTTGCTCTGGGGAGCGGCTAGTCCGGCCGGGGGATAGAAACGACCTGCCCGAGCTTGGAATAATTGGGGCCCCAAAGTCTGCCGACCGGTCGAAGCGCCTCCGCGTCGACGAAGAACGTGCCTTCCACGAAGTCGAGGTCCGGGTCGAGGCGGAGTCCGACCACGCGGCCGATGATGAGCGTATTGGTGGAGTCTCCGAGGGAGACCTCGTTTTCCAGCTCACACTCCATGACCGCGGAGCAACCGTAAACGCAGGGTGCGTCGACACGCTCCGACGCCACGGCCTTCAGGCCCGCCAGACCGAACTCATCCACGGCAGGCGCCACGTCGGCGGACGTAGTATTCATCGCCTCCAAGAACGGCTCGCTCACGACGTTCGCGCAAAAGGCGCGATGGCTCCGAATGTTGACGAGCGTGTCCTTGAGCTCCGGCCCTCGCCTGCCGATCGACACGCCCACCAACATCGGGCTCGAAGAGAGCGCGTTGAAGTAGCTGAAGGGAGCCAGGTTGGGCTGCTCGTTCGGACCCCACGTCGAGATCCACCCGATGGGCCTCGGCACGACGATCGAAGTGAGCAACTGGTACCGCTCGAGCCCCGAGATCTCGTCGGCGTCGATACGCACGGCTCTTTGTTCGCTACCCGGCTCGCCGGGCGTCACCGGCTCCCAGGGACGTCCAGCACCTGCCCCGCGTAGATGGTGCTGCCCCGTATTCCGTTCTTTTGCTTGAGCACGTCGACGGTCGTGCCGTGCTTGCGTGCGATGGTCCAGAGCGAATCGCCGGACCGTACGGTGTAGGCCACCTGCACGACCCGCCGAGACGAGCGCGTCTTGATGCGCTCCACGTAGGACGCATAGGGTTTGGGGAACAGCGCGATGTGATAGTGCGCGGGGTATCGCTCCCGGGTCGCCTCGAGCACTCCCGCGCGCTCCAAGTCGAGCAGGACACCTTCCAACCAACGACGACACGTGCGATTTCGACTATAGCGCAGGTCGACGGCCATCCCCGTCGGATGCACGGAGCGGGACGACGCATTGCGTGGCTGCCGGGTCGTCGGCCGGGTGAGGCTCGTCACCACCAACTGCTCTCCGCACGCGGCCCGATACTGGCCCGAAAGCCGCTCGACGAAGAGCGCCACCTCGGGCCTGGTGTACGCGAAAGAAACCGCGTGGAGCTGGAAGTTCCGCCCGGGTCGAAGGCGAACCAGCCACTCCTGAGACGCGAAGTACCGGACCCGCTCGGCGGTATCGATGAACGTGAAGTCGTGCTGACGCGCGACCCGGTTTTGACGATCGAGCGACGCGGCCGAGCCCCTCAACGTCTGACTCGACGCGGGCAGTGCAGAGAGCGCCACGACGCAGGCCGCGAAGGCAAAGCTTCGCACGATCGACCCGGCTCCCATCGTCATCGCATACGCTCGCTCGTTCCGGCTCTCGTCATTCAGATCCCGAATCCAATAGATGACGTTCGACCGGCCGGTCCCTCATGGACCGCCTGCACACATATGTAAACATATGTTTACCGTGGCACAAGCCAGCGCGCTGCGCTATGTCCACCCATCTCCCAGCCCTCACTCCGCCGTCAGCCGCGCGCCGCGCCGTAGCCCGCGGCCACGACGTCCCAGTTCACCACGCTCCAGAACGCCGCCAGGTAGTCCGGCCGCCGGTTCTGGTAGTTCAGGTAGTAGGCGTGCTCCCACACGTCGACACCCAAGATCGGCGTCATGCCCTGCATGACCGGGCTGTCCTGGTTCGCGGTCGAGAAGCACTGCAAGCCCTCGCTCCCGTCGACACACAACCAACCCCAGCCAGACCCGAACTGTCCACCAGCCGCCGCCTGGAACTGAGCTTTGAAGTCGCCGAGAGAACCGAACGTTGAGTCGATCGCGGCCGCCAAGTCCCCGGAGGGCTCGCTGGCTCCGCCTGGCGTCATGACCCTCCAGAAAAGCGCGTGGTTGACATATCCGCCACCGTTGTTCCGCACCGCGCCTTGGACCGACGCCGGAAGCCCATCGAGCCCGGCCAGCAGGTCATCGGCAGACTTGTCGTGTAGGTCGGGATGGCCTTCGAGGGCCGCGTTCAGCTTGCTCGTGTAGCCGGCGTGGTGCTTGCCGTGATGGATCTCCATCGTGCGCGTGTCGATATGGGGCTCGAGCGCATCGTGAGCGTATCCGAGCTCGGGGAGAACGAAGGGATAGGCCATCTGGTATGGCTCCTTGGCTTTAGCGTTGTTGGGACGGAGATTGTACCCCTCACGGTTCCACTCAGCAAACAGCTCAGCAAACAGCGCCAGCGCCGGCTCCATTTTGCCCCAATCAGCCCCTGAACGACGGATCCTGCTGTTGGACTGTGATGCCTTCTTCGTGCAAGTGGCCCGGCTCGAGGACCCGCACGGAGCGGGCAAGGCGCGGCTCCTGATCGTAGGCGGCTCCCCGACGGGGCGAGGGGTCGTCACCTCCGCTTCGTACGATGCACGGGCCTTCGGGGTACGCTCCGCGATGCCGACCGCCCATGCCCTGCGCTTGTGCCCCGACGCCACAGTCGTAGGCGTATCGCGGGGCGCGATCAGTGCCCGCAGTCGCGCCGTAAAGGAGGTGCTCGAGGAGCTGTCCCCGGTGGTTCAGGCCGCGTCGGTCGACGAGTTCTATCTCGATCTGAAGGGGACCGAGCGGCTCTTCGCGAACGAGAGCTTCGAGCAGAGCGCGTGGCGCATCCGCGAAACCGTGCTGGCGCGGACGGAGATTTCCGTGTCGCTCGGAGGTGGTACCCGCCGGGTCATCGCCAAACTCGCAACCAACTTCGCCAAACCCGCTGGGGTGCATATCGTGCCCGCCGGGGAAGAAGAGGCGTTCCTGCGCGGACTCGACCTGGCCGACCTACCGGGGGTCGGCCCCTCATTGGTCGAGGCCCTCGCGAAGCGAGGGCTCGTTCGTGTCGAAGATGCCTACCACGTACAGGTCGAGTGGCTACAACGCTGGTTCGGTGAGCGCCGGGGGGCGTGGTTGTACCGCCGCATCCGCGGAGCCGACTCCAGCGAGGTCGATCCACATGAGCGCCGAAAGTCGATCTCCTCCGAGCGGACGTTCTCGCAAGACGTGGACGACGATGAGGAACTTGGTCGGCGGCTGATGCAGCAATCCGGATCCGTGGCGGGTACCATGCGCCAGAGTTCGTTTCGGGCGAAGACGATCACCGTGAAGCTCCGGGACCACGACTTCAAGACGCGGCAGCACAGCCGAACCGTGCCCGAGCCGATCGAGTCCGATCATGCCATCTACCGCGTGGCGAAAGAATTGCTCGCCCAGCTCCGGAAGAACCGGCGTGTGCCCGCGCGGCTGTTGGGCGTCGGCCTCAGCGGACTCGTACCGTCGCAGGACGCGTCGCAGTTGGGACTCTTCGCGGAACCGATCGCGGGAGAGACCGATCGGGAGCGAACGGTGTCGCGCACGGTCGACGAACTCAGGGACCGCTTCGGTCGGGAGGCCGTCATGCCGGGCCGGCTGGTGAAGCCCGAACAAGCGACAAGAACCCCCGGAGGCGGAAGGGAATGAGCAAGGCGCGGAAGGGAGTGATGGGTGGTGGGCCCACGCAAGGCATCTCCGGCATCTGGCCCGCTACCAAGCCACTCATCGGGATGGTGCACCTGCTCCCCCTCCCTGGCGCGCCCAGATGGGACGGGTCGATGTCCGCCGTGCTCGATCGTGCCGAGCGAGACGCAACGGTGCTGCAAGACGCGGGCTTCCACGGCGTCCTGGTCGAGAACTTTCTCGACGCCCCGTTCTTTGCGCAGTCCGTCCCAGCCGAGACGGTGGCCGCCCTGACCGCAGCCGTGCTGCGAGTCGTCGATTCGGTTTCACTGCCAGTGGGAGTCAACGTGCTGCGAAACGACGCGGCGGCGGCGCTCGCGATCGCGGGGGCGACCGGAGCATCCTTCATGCGCGTCAACGTGCACACGGGCTCGATGTACACAGACCAGGGCCTCATCGAGGGACAGGCCGCGGCTACGCTCCGGCGTCGCGCGGATCTGGGCTTGGGCGTGCGCATCCTCGCCGACGTGCACGTCAAGCACGCGTCCCCCCCTCCGGGGTCCACGCTGGGGACGAGCGCCGCGGACACGTGGCATCGGGGGCTCGCCGACGCTCTGGTGGTGAGCGGATCCGCCACCGGTCAGGGCACGAACGCGGACCACCTCCGTGAGATGCGCCGAGCCGTGCCCGACGCGACGCTCCTGGTGGGAAGCGGCCTCGGCTCAGACACCGTGCCCGAGCTACTCGAGCTCGCCGACGGCGCGATCGTGGGTACTTCCGTGATGAACGAGCGACGGCCCGGCACCGGAATCGATCCAGACCGGGCCGCCGCCTTCATCGAGGCCGTCAGGGGCTGAGTCGCCCTTAGTCGCCGCCGCCAGCCCCAGCCCCGGTCTTTTCCCAAGGCTTGCGCTCGAAGTAGCTCTTGGTCTCTTCCACCACCACGGGAGCCAGCAACAGCAGCGCGATCAGGTTCGGCCAGATGACGATGGAGAGCGCGACGTCGCCAAGCGCCCAGATCACCGCCAGAGGCAGTGCGGCACCCATGTAGTGGGCTCCGAGGTAGACGAGTCGATACGGCCAGAGAGCCTTCTGCCCGAACAGGTAGTGCGCGCATCGATCTCCGTAGTAGCTCCAGGAGATCGCCGTCGAAATACCGAAGAGCAGCACGCCGAAGACCACGATGTAATGGCCCCAGTCCCCGAGCGGCTGCAGCCCGCGCCTAAACGCCGCGGAGGTGAGTGGGGCGGCGTTCTCTACCGCATCACCGTAGAGCGAGGAGTACGAAGAGCCGTTGGCCGCCACCGCTTCTGCGCGTTCCGGATATACGGTTCCGGTGAAGAGCTGCGTCTGCGCTTCGTCGGTATACAGCGTTTCGACACCAGCTTCGTGCCACGAGACGAGAGGTGCCCCAGGTCCGGAATTCACGTGCCGGCCATTGTCGATCGCGATCTCCGCAGGAGGAGTGACCCCCTCGGACCGATTGCGCGCCGTAACCGTGGTGTACGTGATGTCGCCGCCCCCAAGCGTCAGTTCGGTGGGGAAGCGATCCGTGTACACGCCCGTCATGATGATGACGATACCGGTGAACGAGCAGATGATGATGGTGTCGATGAACGGCTCCAGCAGCGCAACCACTCCCTCCGAGACGGGCTCGTCCGTCTTCGCCGCCGCATGGGCGATGGGCGCGGAGCCCTGCCCAGCTTCGTTGGAGAACAAGCCGCGACGGACCCCCCACATGAGCGTGATCAGGAAGACGCCGACGCCCACGCCGGCGACCCCGGCCTGCGGATTGAAAGCCTCGGAGAAGATCGTGCCGATCGCGCCCGGGAGCGCCCCGATGTTTAGCACGATGATGACCAGGGCGCCGAACACGTAGATGGCCGCCATGAGCGGCGCCAAGAACGCGGTGACTTTCCCGATGCGAGTGATGCCACCCAGGATTACGGCGGCGACCACGAGCACAGTGAATCCGCCGGTAAGCCACGTGGGAATCGAAAACGAGTCGAACATCTGGTCGGCCACCGTGTTGGCCTGCACGGCGTTGCCTGTGAGAAAGGCCGTGAAGCCCAGCATGACCGCAAAGAAGATCGCCATAGGCTTCCAGCGCGGCCCAAGGCCCTTCTCGATGTAGTACATCGGGCCGCCGGCGACCCTACCTGCCTCGTCCACGACGCGGTATTTCTGCGCCAACGTGACCTCGGAGAACTTGGTGGCCATCCCCAAGAAGGCGGTCACCCACATCCAGAACAGCGCGCCCGGGCCGCCGTAGTGAATGGCCATCGCGACGCCGGCGATATTTCCGATGCCCACGGTGGCCGAAAGCGCAGTCGTCAACGCCTGGAAGTGGGACACGTCCCCCGGGTCGTCGGGATCGTCATACTTGCCGGACGTGACTCCGAAGCCGTGTCCCAACCTCGACAGTTGCACGAACCCCGTTCGCAACGTGAGGTAGAATCCGGTACCCAGGAGAAGGATCACCATCAGTGGAATCGTCTCGCCCCCGACCCTGGGGCCGATGTTGATGATGTACGTGTTGGCGAAGTCGACTACGGCCTGTAGCCAGTCCATGCGCTGTTCCGTTTTGGGCGGGTGACGACCCGGGTTCGATTGGTCCCGAGATCGAGGGCGTCGAAGAATGTCCTTCGCCATCGACCGGAGCAAGCCGAGGCCCCCTTGCCGCGAATCGGCGGACATACATGTTTGTATTCGTATCCATGAATATTACTACTATGCCGATCCTCGACCATCTCAGTGCGCTCGGTGACGAGACGCGAACGCGCATACTCGCCCTGCTCGAGCAGAGTGAACTCACGGTCTCCGAGCTGTGCACCGTCCTGCAGATGCCTCAGCCGAACGTCAGCCGGCACCTCAAGACCCTGAGCTCCGGGGGTTGGCTGCTGGCGCGCGCCGAAGGGCGCAGTCGCCACTACCGACTCGCCCCTACTCTGGATCCCGCCGCGCAGGAACTCTGGGCGCTCGTGCGAACAGAGGTCGGTGGGCGCGGGATCTACGCGACCGACGCCGAACGGGCCCACACCGTTCTGGATGACCGCCGGCGCAGGTCGTCTGCGTTCTTTGCCGACGCCGCCGAGCGCTGGGACGACCTACGAACGGAGCTGTTCGGCGCATCGGCCTCGTTCGCGCCGCTGCTGGGCTTGCTCGACCCCGACTCCATCGTTGGAGACCTGGGCGTCGGCACCGGCGCGTTCTCCGAGATGCTCGCCCCTTTCGTCAAGCGGGTCGTAGGCATCGACCGATCCGAGGAGATGCTCGCCGCCGCCCGGCACCGGCTCGACGTCGCCGCCAACATCGAGCTTCGCCAGGGAGAACTCGAAGAGCTACCGATCTCCGACGGCGAGTTGCACGTCGCGTTTCTCGCTCTGGTGCTTCACTACGTGGTCGATCCCGCCCTCGTATTGCGGGAAGTACATCGAGCGCTCACACCGGGCGGCCGGGTCGTGATCGTCGAAATGCGCGCGCACGAGCGCGGTCACGGGTACGCCGAGGAGATGGGGCACGTTTGGCCAGGCTTCGAACTCGAAACCGTCCATCGATGGCTGCGGGATGCCGGCTTCGAGACGCCCCGCGTTCAACCGCTACGTCCGGATCCAGTCGCATCGGGTCCCCTGCTCTTTCTCGCGTCAGCGGCTCGCTCCTGAGGCGGCTGATGCATCCGATACTCATCCCTGTCGTCACCCTAACTCGCCTGAGAGGAACCCATGACCGATACCGCAGTGCTATCCGAGCAACAGGAACGGGCTACCGGCCCCGCATTCAAGGTGAAGGACCTGTCCCTCGCGGAGTGGGGCCGGAGTGAGATCCGGCTGGCGGAGCACGAGATGCCAGGCCTCATGGCGGCGCGCGCGGAGTATGGCCCGGCACAGTCGCTCGCCGGCCTCAAGGTCGCGGGGTCCCTACACATGACCGTGCAGACCGCGGTGCTCATCGAGACCCTCGTGGATCTCGGAGCCGACGTGCGCTGGGCTTCGTGCAACATCTTCTCGACACAGGATCACGCAGCGGCGGCGATCGTGGTGGGACGTGAGGGCACCGTCGAGGCGCCGACGGGTGTCCCCGTATTCGCATGGAAGGGCGAGACGCTGGAAGAGTACTGGTGGTGCACCGACCAGATGCTCACTTGGCCGGACGGATCGGGTCCAGACCTGATCGTCGACGATGGCGGTGACGCCACGCTGCTCCTGCACAAGGGCTCCGAATACGGGACCGCGGACCGCGTGCCAGACTTCGACGCAGACTCCGAGCCGGCCGAATGGGGCGTCATCCTCGACTTGCTGCGCACCACCCTTTCCGACGATCCCGGCAAGTGGGAGCGCGTCGCATCCACCGTGCGCGGCGTCTCCGAGGAGACAACGACGGGCGTGCACCGCCTGTACGAGATGGAAGAAGCCGGAACGCTTCTCTTTCCCGCCATCAACGTCAACGACTCGGTCACGAAGTCGAAGTTCGACAACCTCTATGGGTGCCGTCATTCGGTCATCGACGGACTCAACCGCGCGACCGACGTCATGCTGTCCGGCAAGTCGGCGATGGTGCTCGGGTACGGGGACGTGGGCAAGGGGTGCGCCCAGGCACTCAAAGCGCAGGGTGCGCGGGTCAGCATCGCCGAGGTCGACCCCATTTGTGCGCTGCAGGCGACGATGGAGGGTTACTCTGTCGTAACCATGGAGGACGTGCTCGAGACGACCGACGTCTTCATCAGCGCCACGGGAAACAAAGACATCATTACGGCAGGTCACATGTCCAAGATGAAGGACAAGGCGATCGTCGCGAACATCGGACACTTCGACAACGAGATCGACATGGTCGGTCTGGAGAAGTGGCCTGGTGTCGAACGAAAGGAGATCAAGCCGCAGTATCACGAGTGGACGTTCCCGGACGGGCACTCGGTGCTGATCCTCGCCGAGGGGCGCTTGATGAACCTCGGCTGCGCCACCGGCCACCCCAGCTTCGTCATGTCCGCGAGCTTCACGAACCAGGTCCTCGCTCAGATCGAGCTCGCACACAACGACAGCTACGAGAAGAAGGTGTACGTGCTGCCGAAGCACCTCGACGAGAAGGTAGCTCGACTGCACCTCGACAAGCTCGGAGCCAAGCTCACCGTGCTCTCGGACGAGCAGGCGGCCTACATCAACGTGCCGAAGGACGGACCCTACAAGCCGGAGTACTACCGGTACTGAGCACGAACGGAGACTAAGGTCCCGTCCCGGAGGGTGTGGCGCTACGTCGGCCTCCTCCGGGGCGGGCCACATTCCGAAGGAAGCCGCATGGGAGAAGCGAAGGGCACGCATAGGTGGTTGTTGGCGTCGCTCGTCGCGGTCGCGGCCTTCGTGACGTACCTGCCCTCGCTGGCCAACGGGTACGCCGAGGACGACGTCATTTTCGTCGAGGGGGACGCTCGCCTTCGCACCTGGGAGAGCTTGCCCGAGCTGGCCTTCGAGCGCTACCACACGGAGTCGACCGCGGAGCGTTCGGTATACCGACCCGTGACAACGCTCAGCTACTTCGCTTCCTGGCAGCTCGGCCGCGGCCACCCCTTCGCGTTCCACCTGCTGAACGTGCTCGCACACGTGGCCGCGACGCTGCTGCTGATGTCGATACTCGTTCGGCTCGGTATCGGCGTGACCGTCGCATCGCTCGCCTCGTTGGTTTTCGCGGTGCATCCCGTCCACGTCGAGGCGGTGGCGAACGTAGTAGGGCGAGCCGATATCCTGATGACGCTCTTCTGTCTCTTGGGCGTACGGCTTTGGCTCGCTGGGCGCGTGCCGATCTGGGCGCGAATCGGTGGCGTGTCGCTCGCCTACCTCTTCGCTGTCGGGGCCAAAGAGAACGGGTACGTGCTGCCGATCCTGATTCTGTTGGTGGAACTGATCCGCCCCCAGGCCCAAGACGATCCATCCGCGGGGGTGCCAGCCGACGACCCGCGGTCCAAGGTGCGCGCGCTGGCCGCGCGCGCTTGGCGCTGCGGTCCGCTGTTTGCGGCCATGGCTCTGGTCTTGGCGAGCTACCTGATCGTGCGGACAGCGGTGCTGGGCGCCGTGGTACAGTTGGATGTGGCCGCGTACATCGCGGTACTGCCGGAGGCGCTGCGACGCACGACGGGCGTGGCCAACCTGTCCGAGACCGCACGCCTCCTCGTCTTCCCGAGTGATCTGAGCGCCTACTACGGGCCCGCGGTTCTCAACCCGGCCGGCCTTGGCGACCTCAGGTTCTGGTCAGGGGTCGCGCTCTGTATCGGTTGTGGGGCTCTGATCGCGGTGACGAGGCGACGCCGGCCAGCGGGGCCCTGGGTCCTTCTGGCCTTCGGCTGGATCGCGGCGAGCTACCTGCTGCTCACGAACCTCGTCGTCCCGCTCCCGATGTGGATCGCCGAGCGCACGCTCTACCTACCGAGCGTGGGGGTGAGCCTGTTGCTGGTCGCGGCGCTCGAGCAAGTCAGGCTCCACCGCGGAAGTCGCTCGCTCAGAGCGCTGGGCGGCACGATCGTGATCCTGTCTGCCCTGGGGGCCTGGCACTCCTGGCAGTATTCGAAGGTGTGGCGAAGCAGTGACGCGCTCTACGCCGACCATGTGGAGCGCCACCCGGAGTCCTTTCGGGCCCAGTGGTGGACCGGGAGGAAGCTCGTCGAGGCCGGCGACATCGAAGGCGGCCTGGTCTGGCTCGGTCGGGCCGTCGAGCTGAACCCGAACGGTGTGAGGGTGACGCTGGAGTACACCCGGGCCCTGCTGCTGGTGCAGCGAAGCGGCGAGGCGGAAGCCCTGATGCGGCCCATCTCTCCCAGGCTACACCCGTCCGTTTCGGTCTACCTCGCCCAGAGCCTCATTTTCCAGGATCGACTGCCCGAAGCGTTGCGGGTCGTAGCGATCGGGCTCGAGTCCTTCCCGACGGACGAGCGATTGATCGAGCAGCAGCGGTTGTTGGACGAGGGCCGATAGCGGCTACGTGACCAGCAGTCGCGCGGCGACCAGTAGTCAGCCAGCGACCAGCAGTCGAATCGCGAAGAGCACGACCATCGTGGTGACGACCCCTCGCACCCATTTCTGGCCCTTGAGCACCTGCAGTCGAACACCCAAGAGTGCGCCCAAGAAAGCGCCCACCGCGAGCGCGATGCCCGTCGTCCAATCCACTCTGCCGTTGTACGCGAAGATGCCCAGCGCGACCGGTGTGAAGATGAGAACGAGCGTCACCTTGACGGCGTTCGAGCGCACGAGGTCCAGCCCGAACGACGAAGTGATGGCAAGCATGATGAACCCCATGCCGGCCTGAATGAAGCCGCCATAGAAGCCCACCACGCAGAACATCGCTCTCAGAAGCCAGCGCTTCTGACCCTCGGGTGGACTCATGTCCGCCTCATCGGGTGGAGTCACGGGATGCCATAGAGTCCAGGCGGCGGCCAAGACCATGACCAGCGCCAGGATCCTCTGAAACGCCATGTCGCCAACGTGCAGCGCAGCCCACGTGCCGAACACGACGCCGAGCACCGCGGGCGGCACCGCGAGGCGAACCCAAGACTCCGAGATCAGGCCAAGCTTGTGGAAGCGCCAGGTGGCGCCTGAGTTCTGCAGTAGAATCGCGACCCGGTTCGTCCCGTTCGCGACGTTCGGTGGGAGCCCCAGCAGAATCAGCACCGGGAGCGTGATCAGGGAGCCCCCCCCAGCGATCACGTTGATGGTGCCGGCGAACAGCCCTACGCCCAACAAGATGAGGATCGTCGTGAAGTCGTGAGGCATCGCGTTCCCTCGCACAGGTAAGGCCCCGCCACCCGATGGTGACGGGGCCAACCCACATCTCGGGCGCTCGAGGCGCCCATCGTCAACCGATCAGAAGTTGATCTGGAAGCCGATGTTGACGTTGCGCGGGTATCCGAGGAAGACCTCAGCGGAGTCCGCGTCGTGCCCGCCATTGTCCCTCTACGCGTTGAAGCGCGAGTCGTCGACCGCGTCCTGTACGTACACCTTGTCGAGCAGGTTGTAGACGTTCCTGAAGATGCGAACGTCGCCTTTCCCCTGGCAGCACGTCTCCGATGCGGTACGACGTATGCAGGTCGAACATGGCATAACCCGGAGCCTGCCACGACTGCTCGCGATCACTCACGTCCTGACGGCTGAACGGGTCGAACGCCGCGTAGTGGTTCCCGTAGATCTTCGAGGTCAGGGAGAGGTACATGCCATTGACCGGGAACACCGACGCGCTGATCGCGAGCTGCGACTGCGGCGCGTCCGCGACCTTCAGATCCTTGATGTGGAAGTCCAGCGTCTCGGTCTCGGCCTGCTGATCGTCGGGCTTGTAGGTACCCTGAACGTCGTTCAGGTACTTCCAGTTCCCGATGGACAGCGCGGCGTCGAAGCGAATCAGGTCGGTCGGTTGAATGGCCGCCTGAGCCTCGATCCCCATGTGTGCCGCATCCACACCCAAGAGATTCACCAGCCCGTCGCGGCCGTCCCCCTCGAGGTTGCGAACGAACAGGTTGAAGGTCCGGTCGCTCCACTTCGTGTAGTAGAAGTTCGCGTCGAACGAGACCCCCCGATCCATGGACCGATACTGCACACCACCTTCGAACGAAATGAACTTCTCGTTCGTCGGGTCGGGGTTGATGACGCCGTTGTTGTCGGCGATGACGCCGTCGAAGATCGGAACCTTGGAAACGTAGCCGGCATTCCCGAACAGCGACCACTCCTGCGTCATGTTACGGACCGCGCCACCCTTGACCTGGAAACCGGCGATGTTGCCGCTCTCGAGAACGAGCGGCTTGCCGGTGCCGTCATCCGCGAAGAAGTCTTCGAACGTGTAGGAGTTCTGCGACACGCCGAACATGCCGTAGAGTGACCCGTCGATCGAGGTCTTCTCTCCCTGGGCGTACGCGCCCAGCCAACTGACGTCGTTCTGGTTGAAGTAGTTGATCTTGTCGCCCAGACCGCGTTGGCCATCGTTGCCAGTCCAGAAGTCGGAGCTGCAACCGCGACTGCAGTCGTTGTAATAGGCGCCGCCGAGCAGGTCCCGCACCTCGCGGTAGTGCTCAATGTTGGCGGCGCGCCAGTCGACGCCGATCTCACCAGTGAAGCCGGACTGGAAGTCCTTTCGGAGCTTCGAAATCGCCCCAAGCGTAGTCTGGTTGTTCACCGAGTTCCGGAGAATGCCGCGGGAGCCGTCGCCGTTCGCAACGTTCCGAGCGATGGTCTTGTCCCAATCCGGGAAACGCTGCCCATACGTGTAGTCCCACCCGAGTGAACCGTATGTACCGGTGCCGCCACCGTTGCCACCGGAGTAGTAACCGACCGTGGTCAGCGTCAAGCCACTCCCGAAGTAGGAGTACCAATTCAGGTTGACCTGTGGCTTGTGGAAGTAGTTCTCACGCTCGTTGATGAAGTTGGCGTCGTGACGATAGAACAGGCCGCCCCCGTCAGGACCCGTGCTGGCAAACTGCTGGGCGGTGTACGAGGGGCTTACCGGCCCGACATTCGGGCTACCGCGCCGGCCGCCCGCTGGGAAGCCGGCCAGGGCAGCGTTGTCGTAGTCGTCGAGGGACCGCACAAAGTCCGGATCGATCGTCCCGATGTTCAGCTTGTACAGGTTCTGCCCATGTCGTTGCGGCGCGCCCACCGCGTAGAACTCGAGGCGGTTGCGAGCATTCACCTGATAGGAAGTCGCCAAATAGTAGGACCAGGCGTCGGTCCAAGTGGACGACGTCTCGTCTCCCGTCCCTGTGAATCCGCGGAACATTCCGTCACCCGTCTTGCGCACCACGGAGCCCGTAACCGCGAAACCGTTGTGCTCCCCGGAGTTCAGGATGAAAGTCTCTTTCATCAGGTTGCGCCCGAGGCCCCAGCCTCCGCTCTCATCGAGGTCGCCGAGACCGAATTCCTGCTTGTAGGAAAAGCCGGAGGACTGGGCCGACGGATCGGTGATCACGTTCAGGGTGCCACCGATCGACGGGGTCGCGAGGTTGACCGCCGAGAGACCACGCTGGAGCTGGATGCTCGTTGCGGCATCGCCGAGACCGTCCCAGTTCGACCAATAGACCCAACCGTTCTCGATGTCGTTGACGGGCACACCGTTGATCATGACCGCGAAGTTGCGCTGGCTGAAGCCGCGCACGTTGATGCGGGCGTCACCCGCGCCGCCACCTTGCGCCGTGGCATACACGCTCGGCGTCACGTTCAGGACCAAGGGCAGATCCCGTGAGCCGAGCTCGTTCTGGATCTGGACCTTGCGGACGTTGGAGAACGCCACAGGAGTCTTACGTTCGATCGCGCGCGTCGCGAACACCTCGAGCGCGTCGATCGCGACGGCTTCCTGACTGAGGCGGAAGTCGAGCGTCATCGTCTGGCCGCCCTCGATCGTGACATCGTCGACCGCCTGGCGGCCGAAGCCGATCATACGGATGTCGACCAGACATGGGCCGCCGGCCCGAAGGCCGGCGACGTTGTAGCGGCCGTCGCTCTGTGACAGACCACCATTTTGCTGCCGGTCACCTGATTCGTGATAACGACCTGCGCCCCAGAAACAGCAACGCCGCTCTCACCCGTGATGCGCCCCATCAGGGTGCCACTGGATTGAGCGGCGAGATCGGCGGTGCCGATTGCCAACGCGGCAAGCGCCGCAAACCACTTAAGACTGTTGCTAAATCGCATACGCAGATTCCTCGATCCTGGAAGTTCAGCAACCCCGGGTGGATCCCGCAGATTGCGTGGGAAATTTGAACAGAGTTGGTCGTTCCCGGAAGTAAACATATGTCTCCAGTTCGGGCGCACGGAACGAGAGCTCTAACACATTGCTGCCCAATGACTTAGCGAGAGGCATTTGGGGCTGGATCCGACCGACCCGGAAAGTCTCGCCGGAGGGCAGCCATTCGCCCCCATTCGTCGTCCAGCCGACAGGTCGGATCGCGGGGCCAGCCGGGGCGCTGGTGACGACCCTACGCCTTGCAACCTGGGAACCGTTTCCACCGTAAGGGTGTCCACTGAACAGAAGCAACGACCGTTTTCTTGAAGACCAGCATGTCCCCAAGAAAGACAATTCTCCGCGAACTCTCGCGGCATCACGAAGAGACGGGCGGAGAGTATACCCGCCCCGCCAAGATCCCAGGCTTCACGAAAGAGCCCGAGAAGTACCAGAAGGCCGTAAACGAGCTTCTTTCGGCACGCCTGGTCAGCGGCCACAAGGACGACGAAGGACACATGGCCATCGGGCTGAACGCGCAGCGCCTGCAAGAGGTGAAGCGTGAGCTACGCCCCATGTGGGCCCGCCCCACGGTGTGGTTCGTGATCGCCATGATCGTCGCTGCCGTCGGCGCAAGCATCTACGCGTAGCCGCAACAAGCGGAGCAGCACCCCGGTCCCGCCCTCTGCAAGGGGCGGGACTTTTGCACGCCCCCAAGTCACGGCCAGGACCTCGGCGGTGCGGCTGCAAGCCCAGATTCCAGTGCGCGTACGCAGCCCACCATGCCTCTCCGGCAGTGCGCCCCAAGAGTTGCGCCCCCGCAGGATTTGCCTACTAGCTCGAGAGACTACGATGGACTGGACGATGATCGGCGCCTTGGGCGAGGTCGGAGGTGGCATAGCCGTGGTGGCCTCCCTTCTCTACGTCGGTCGTCAGGTTAGTCAAAACAACCGCATCGCCCGAGCCGAGGCATACCGGGAGGTCACAATGGGGTGGGCGAGATTGCTACACCTCTGGGCCGACGACCGGCCGTCTGCCAAGGCCTTAGTCGAAAGCAGTGCCGGAATCCGACTTTCGGAGCTCCCTGAGGACGACCGGAACCCCTTCGTACTCCGATATGCGGCGACGATCCGCATGTTCGAAACGATCTATCACCAAGTCACGGAGGGGGTCCTCGACCCCGATGCACTGGACATACTATGGGGTAAGGACGCCGGCACGACACCCCTGTTTCGAGACGCCTGGGCTCGGTTGAGAGGGAGCTACAGCCCCGAGTTCAGGGCCTTCGTCGAAGAACGCTACGGCTTGACAGGCCCAGATCCGGAGTGACACCTCGCCCCGCGGCGCGGAGAATGGTACCGCCTCCCTGCCGACATCGGCTTCGAATACGACAACCTCATTGACCTCGAGCGAATCAAGCCAAGGGAAATATTAGGAGCGAACCCACCTCGTGTAGCGAGCGGCCAATACGAGGTCGGGTCCGGAGACCAGCAAAGTGTCGAACTCGATCATGGCGCACGTGGAATAGGACACGACCTCCAGATCAGCCGGTTCAATCTCGGTTACGCAGGTCGACGCAGCGTCAGAAATCGAAACCGCCGCGGCGCTCAAGAATCCGTCGTCGGGAAACTGCGGTCCGAGCTGCGCGGCGATCGAGCCCGGAACCGCCAATGTGAAGAATCCAAGAACGGCTATACGAAACATCTGCCCCTGCCCCCAAGCCATTCGCCACTGCGCTCCCTAGTCGGCAGCCGTGCAGGAATCGGGCGCGTCCGGGAGTCTCACCACGCGACTGGATCTATCACCGCGTCGGTGCCGAGAAATCCTCGCTCGTCGCCGTGGTCGCCGTCGCTCGCGAACTCGTCGGTTTCCTTTGGGCCGTCATGCACGACCTCGAATACCAACGCCCCGCTTCCCTTAGAGACGCCGCCTAACGCTCACAACGATTGAGGACCCGAGGCACGATTGGAGGAATGTTCGAGGACACTGTTTGGTACGCCCCCTTCGGGGGCCAATCCAAGGAACGGAGAACGAGCCAACTCCTGACGAATCTGACTTCATGCCGCGCTGGGCTTCGCAGCCTAATCGGCGAATATCAGTAGGATCATCGTCGAAGCTGTCCTCGGGTCCTCTTCAACCGCATTTGACAGCAGCCCTTTCATATCAGTGTCCGCGAAGCGGCCGCACCGTTCTCTAGGGTATGGCCACAAGAGCCGAAGCGGGAAGCGCGTAGGAAAGGATCCGAGGCGAGAGCGTGAGTCTGGCGTTGTGCGTCGTTCCTCGCCACCTGACTCGGAAATCCTCTGTCGAGTTACGCATCGGATTCGCGTGAAGACGAACGGACCAGAGCGATCCAGCGGGCCCCCGCTCACCGCCCCCCCCAGCAGCGCCTCCGGCGTCCAGGGGCCCAGAGCCTCCAGCTCCCGTCTCTAGGCGGCCAGCTCCTCCGCCTCGTCCTCAAGCCACGCTTGGAATTCGGCCGTGTTCCGGATCGGGTCCAGCCAGGGGGCGTCGCGCGCCATGTGGTAGAGGGCTCTCCCTTCGTCCACTCGCGAGGCCTCCAGGAACCATCGGAGCTGCTCGTCCGGGGTGCCGAGCACGGACTCGATAACGGACAGATCCCGGTAGGTCCCTTCCCATGCCCGACCCGCAGTTGCCGACTCCAGGCGCAGCTCTTGGAGCCTCTCCAACTGCTCCTGCCCTTCCGAACTACTGGACTCGGCGAGGACCCATCCCAGAAGAACTTGAGCCGAAGGCGTTCCATTAATGCTTAGGTTGGGCTGCGACTTCACGATTTCGCCCAGTGTGTTGGCGGCGGCTTCCAGGTCCCCCTCCGCGATCTCCAGTTGGGCCACGCTCCAGAGTACCAAGCCGTTGTCCGCACTGGCCTCGAGCGCTCGTGCGGCCCACCGGTGGGCGCTCGGGTAATCCCGATTCACAGTGGAGAACCACGTCATGGAGATGAGCGCGTAGAGGTCACTAGGATCCCCTTCGAGAACCCGCTCGAACCAAATCGCCGCCTCGTCGTACATCTCCGCGAATGCTAGGGAGTACGCGAGGTGCCCTGCAGCGCCGGCCTCATTGCGTCCTAACTGCACGGCTCGACGCCCGGCCACGGCACCTCCCACGTTGTCTCCATTTTGCCAACCCCAATTGGCAAGAGCAGCCCACGCGCTGCTGCGACTCGGGTCCAGAGCGAGCGCACGCTCGTACAACGCTCGACATTCCTGCTCGCTCGAAAACGTGCCCTTGGCATCCAGGGCCTCCGGAAGATCGGGTGCCAGTTCAGCAGCGCGATCGGCCCAGGCCCGAGCGTCATCATCGACCGGAATCTCACCGCAGATGACCCGCCCTTCATTCAACACGCATATCGCCACTTTGAGCGGGGCCGCTCGTATCGCGACAACCGGCCGCTACGGTCACATCCTGACCGCTATCAGGAATGACGCACAACGACGCACTCCCGAACTCACCCCATTACGTCGCCTGCCCACGTCGCACCACACCCGCCAAGTGCCCCCAACGAAGCCGACCTCTCGTGCCCCAGCGCAGCGATGGGCATCCGCAACCTCTCAGGTCGAGGGCCCCGCACGGGGGGTGCGCCCCGTGCGGGACCCCTTCCCATGAGATGAACGCGAAAGACCTATTTCACAGCGTCGATCATGTCGAAGATCGGCATGTACATCGCCACGATCATGCCCCCAACGACCGTACCCAGCACAACGATCATGATCGGCTCCAGCGCCGCGAGCAGCCCCTCGACCGCGGTGTCGACCTCGTCGTCGTAGAAGTCCGCGACCTTGGTGAGCATCTCGTCGAGCCCTCCGGTCTGCTCACCGACGTTGATCATCTGCACAACCATCGGCGGGAACACGCCAGACTCCTTCAGCGGCCCGGCGATCGTTTCACCACCCGCGATGGAGGCCCGCGACCCCATGACCGCGTCGTGGATGACTCGGTTCCCCGCCGTCTTCGCGGTGATCTCGAGGGCCTCGAGAATCGAGACACCCGAGGAGACCAGCGTACCGAGGGTGCGTGTGAAGCGGGCCACCGCGGACTTGCGCTGAAGGTCTCCCAGAACGGGGATATTCAGCAGGATCCTGTCCATGATCAGCTCGCCCGCGTCCGTGGCGTAGAACTGCTTGAGGCCCAGGAATCCAAGGATGATGCCCGCGCCGCAGGCCCACCAATATCCTTGGAGGAAGACCGACATCATGATGACGATCTGGGTCGGAAGTGGCAGCGGGAGTCCAGCGGACGCGAACATCGACTCGAAGGTCGGGATCACGAAGAGCAAGAGAATCACGATCGCGCCGCCGGCGACCGAGAAGATCACGCCCGGGTAGATCATTGCGCTTTTGATCTTCCGGATGAGAGCATCGTTCTTTTCGAGGAAGGTCGCGAGACGGAGAAGAATCGTGTCGAGGATACCACCGGCCTCGCCGGCGGCGACCATGTTGACGAAGAGTTCGGTGAAGACCTTCGGGTGCTTACCCATCGCGTCGGCGAGCGTATGGCCGGATTCAATGTCGTACAGCGTTTCACCGATGACCTTCCGAAGACTCGGGTTCTCGGTCTGCTCAGCGAGGATGTCGAGGCTCTGGACCAGCGGCAGGCCGGCGTTGATCATCGTCGCGAACTGACGCGTGAAGATCACGACGTCCCGGACGGTGATGCCCGTCCCGAACTGGAAGCTGATCTCTTTCGACTTCTCGCGAACGGAAACAGGGATCAGCTTCTGTTTGCGGAGATGGGCTAGGACGTCGTCCTTACTGGGGAGGTCGATTTCCCCGGACTGCATGTCGCCGCCCGAAGCCGGTCTCGCGCTGTATGCAAATGTTGGCATGTCTCGTTCCTACTTAGGTGTTCTGAAACCCACGTTATATTGACCCCCGCCGGGTCAGGGTGGTCTACTCACCGGGCACAGACTCGCCCACAGCTCTGAGTAGCTCCTTCTGGTCTCCGGAGCGCTTGAGCGCCTCCTCGAGCGTCACCTCGCCCTTCATGTACAGCATCTGGAGCGAGTCGTTCATCGTCTGCATTCCGTGTTTCTTGCCGGCCTGCATGAGCGAGTAAATCTGATGAATCTTGTCGTCGCGGATTACCGCGCTGATCGCGGGCGTGCAGACCATGACCTCGACCGCGCAGACGCGTCCTTTCCCCTTTGCCTTGGGGACGAGTGTCTGCGTGATGACGCCCGCGAGCACGAACGCCAACTGTGAGCGAATCTGACTCTGCTGGTGGGCAGGGAACGCGTCTACGATGCGATTGATGGACTCGGCAGCCGAGTTGGTGTGCAGGGTCGCGAAGACCAAGTGGCCGGTCTCTGCGATGCTGACCGCCGCACCGATGGTCTCCAGGTCTCTCATCTCGCCGATGAGCACGACGTCGGGATCCTGCCGAAGCGCGTATTTCAGGGCCGACGTGAAGCTCTGGGTATCAGCCCCCACCTCGCGCTGGTTGATGATGCAGTTCTGGTGGCGGTGGATGAACTCGATCGGGTCCTCGATGGTGATGATGTGGCCCTTTCGCTCCCGGTTCACCTTGTCGACCATCGCGGCCAGAGTCGTCGACTTTCCCGAACCCGTCGGTCCCGTTACGAGAACGAGGCCCCGGGGGCGTTCGGCGAGCTTACCGAGAATCGGCGGCATGCCGAGCTTGGCGAGCGGGACGATCTCGTAGGGGATCTGTCGGATCGCCATCGCAACGCAGCCACGCTGCTTGTACACGTTGCCCCGGAAGCGCGAGAGGTTCTGCACACCGAAGGAGAAGTCGAGCTCGTCCTCGACCTCGAACCGTTTCTTCTGGTTTTCAGTGAGGATGGAGTAGGCGAGCGTAAGCGTGTCCTTGGGCGTCAACGCCTGCCCGATCTTGGACTTCACCAGGTCTCCGTCGACCCGGATCATCGCTGGGTTCCCCACCGTGACGTGGAGGTCCGAGGCGCCCCGCTGGATCATCTCTTGCAGCAGGGCACGGAGGTTGATCGCCTGCTCTTTGCGCGGTTGCTGTCCTGCCGGAGCAGCCGGCTGCTTCATTCAGCCATCCT
>Ga0066376_10000509_pt1 | contig 36113 bp, 29 predicted proteins | sample Knorr_S15_td_Bot_FD_77009 | JGI IMG/M metagenome (GOLD analysis project Ga0066376, IMG submission 77009) | Marine microbial communities from Southern Atlantic Ocean transect - Knorr_S15_td_Bottom_ad_5009_LV_A | ecosystem: Environmental > Aquatic > Marine > Oceanic | place: Southern Atlantic... | reverse complement strand
GGACGGAATACTGCTACCCGGGCTGGTGGATCTGCATGCCCACCCGGGGTTGGGCGACGGTCGATACGGCATCGATCCGGACATCCACATGCTCTCCCGAGGCTCGACCACTGTCCTGTCGCAGGGTGACGCCGGTGCGCGGAACTGGGAGCGCTACAAAGAACAGGTGATCGGTGGCCGAAAGACTCGCATCCGGATGGCGCTTCATCTGGGTAGGAATGGCGAGGTACACCCCGACGGACCGTTCACGGAGCTGGAATTCGCGGACGTGGCCGAGTGTATCGCCGCGATAGAAGGCGATGACTCGGGCGCGATCTGGGGCATCACCGTCAACACCAGCGTCATGACTTGCGGGCCGTCCGATCCGCACGAGATCCTACGACGAGCGCTCGAAGCGGCAGAGGCGACAGGGAAACCGCTGCTATTCGGGCCGCGTCGCGCCCCCGGTTGGGCACTCGAAGATCAGCTTCCAATATTACGCGCAGGAGACGTGTTCACGTACTGCTCCGATCCAAGAGAAACAAGTCTCGTGAGGGACGGGCGTATTCGTGACTGCGCACGCGAAGCCCGCGACCGAGGCATTCTGTACGATCTCGGCCACGGAACGACCTCGATTAACTTTATCGCGATTGAGGCGATGGTTGCAGAGGAATTCCTGCCGGACACTATCTCAAGCGATGTGTACAGCGCCCATCTGAATCTGCAACCGATCCACGACCTGCCACTCGTTATGTCAAAGGTCCGTGCTGCCGGGATGACGGAAGCAGAGATCTGGCCGAGGGTCACCGTCAGGCCGGCAGAAATTCTTGGGCTGGAAAAAGAGATCGGCACCCTGAACCCCGGTTCCTGCGCCGTTATACCGGTGCTGCGCTGGGATGCAACCCGACACGCTCACGCCGGACGCGCCGGAAACGACCGTACAGGCGGGATCTACCGTCCGGTCGTCACGATTCGCGGCGGTGAGGTGTTCGAGCCTATCGGCTGATCGAGCCGTGACCGATCCGGGGCCTACCAGGACAACCGGGTATACAGTTACGCCCGAACAAATGAATCAACGAGGCATGGAAACGCCTGACTGACCGGGGAGACGTATTTTGGATCTCGAACTCAAGGGAAAAACTGCGATCGTTACCGGCGGCAGCCGTGGCATCGGCAAGGCCATCGCACGAGAACTGGCGATTGAAGGCGTAGACGTAGTTATCGCGTCACGAGGCACGGAAGCGTTGGAAGCGACGGCCACGGAACTGGCTGCGGAGACCGGACGCCGTATCATCCCGATCACCGTGGACACGGGCGACGACGACTCCGTGAAATCGATGGTCGCTCAGGCGAACGAGGCGCTTGGCCACATCGACATCCTGGTCAACAACGCGGCCGTTGTCGGCGGCGGTGCAGTTCCGACTCTGGCGGAGACAACGAAGGATCACCTCTGGGCGGACATGAACGTCAAGGTCATGGGTTACCTGCGTGGGGCACAGGCCGTGGCGCCCCTTATGCAGGCGCAGGGCTGGGGGCGAATCATCAACATCTCCGGCATGGCCGCCCGGAATGCAGGTTCGACCATCGGCAGCATGCGCAACGTCTCGGTTGTGGCGATGACGAAGAACCTGGCCAACCTGCTCGGCCCGGACGGCATCAACGTAACAGTCGTTCACCCGGGCGCCACGAAGACCGAGCGGACCGTCAGCGTCGTCGCGGACCGGGCTGCTGCAGAAGGCGTGTCGGAGGCGGAGATCGAGGCGCAGATGGACAGTGTGAACTCGATCAAACACCTGGTCGATGCACGCGAGATCGCATACGTCGTCACCTTCCTGGCCTCGCCGAGATCGATCGCCATCAACGGCGACGTCATCGCAGCGGCAGGCGGCCTGGGTACGGCGATCCACTACTAACCTGAAAGAGAGATCCCATATATGCGAATCGCGATAGGAGGTGATCACGCCGGATTCCCTATGAAGGCTCCGGTGGTCGCTCTCCTTCAGTCATGGGGCCACGACGTGGTCGACCACGGGACGAACAGCACGGAGCCGGTCGATTTTCCGGACATAGCGCGGCTCGTCTGCGGCGACGTGAAGGCGGGCAGGGCGGATCGCGGCATCATGGTGTGCGGCACCGGTGTCGGCGCCGCCATCGCAGCCAACAAGATCCCCGGAATTCGCGCCTCATTGAGCCACGACACGTACTCGGCGCACCAGGGCGTTGAGCACGACGACGTGAATGTCATCTGCCTCGGTGCTCAGATAATCGGCCTGAACCTCGCGGAGGAGATTCTCAAGGCGTTTCTGGACGCCGAGTTCAGTACTGAAGACCACTTCCGCAGGCGCGTCGAAAAGCTGAGTGAGTTGGAGCGGGACGCAGCGCGAGAGCTCGGGTAAACGGCGTTAGTCGCGAAAACGTCATCAGGAGGTTTCGACCGTTGACAGCAAAAGCACGCATGGAATTTGGATACAACCCACCGGCGGGAGACCGCGGCCTTGAAGTAATCGTGCCTCGTGACTACCTGGGCGACCTTCACCGTGCGCTGGACGTGGCGTCGCAGGGCTTCACATCACTCTGGGTTTCGGACCACCTGAACTACGCCGACGAGTGGCGGGTCGAGTGCTGGACGCTGCTGACATGGATCGCCGCCCGCTACCCGGGTCCGGAACTCGGCACCATCGTCATGAGCAACTCGTTCCGGCAGCCGTCGATACTCGCCAAGATGGCCGCAAGCCTCCACGAGATGTCGAGCGGCCGCTTCATCCTTGGATACGGAGCCGGCTGGCACGAGGGCGAGCACAAAGCTTACGGGCTCGAATACCCGTCGCCTCGGCAACGGATCGAGATGTTTGAAGAGGGCGTCCAGATCATCAAGACTATGTGGACCGACTCCCCGGCATCATTCTCGGGCGAGTACTACACCATCGAGAATGCGTATTCAGAGCCGCGCCCGGACCCACTCCCGCCGCTGATGCTTGGAGGTGGGGGCGAAAAGCTGACGCTAGGTGTGGTCGCACGCCATGCCGACTGGTGGAACGACGTGTCGCGCACCGTTGAAGTGCATCAACGCAAGCTGGACGCGCTGAAGGGTCACTGCGAGGCGGCGGGACGTGATTACGACTCGATACGGAAGACCCTCACGCACCGCATCTTTATCGACCGTGACAACGCGAAAGCCCGCCAACGCGGGGAAGACTGGGCTGCGGGCGGGGATCAGAGAGCTATCGCTGGCGACCCGCGCGCCGTTATCGAACAGTTCGAAGAGCTGGCCGAAATGGGCTTCGATCTATGCATCGCCACATTTCCGGACTTCCAGAGTCTCGATGACATGAAGCTATTCATGGAAACAGTGGTCCCAGCGCTGGCATAAACGCAGGGACCGCGCCCGAAAACCGTAGGGGCGGCGCTTGCCCCGCCCTGCACGCGATCTCAAGGCGACGCACGCAAACTGTCATCCTGAGTCCGAGGCGAAGGATCTCCCGTAAAGCAGCGCGCAACGACGTTCGTAGCACGGTCACCATTCACCAGTGCGAGTCTTCGTCGCGATTCCCCCCGGCATCACGATTCGACAAACAAAGCAGGGATTGGGTTGAAAGGCGCGGGGGGGTTTAACCTCCCTCACCCCAGCCCTCTCCCACCGGGAGAGGGATGCACAGACGCTCACCAAAACACCGTAGGGGCGGCTGACTATCCGCCCTGTGGGTCGATGTCAATCGGCCCCTGAGACAGTTCTAGTGCAACACGAGCGTGTCGGAGCTCTAACCGGGAGATTCCTCGTGTGCGGACTTCGGAATGACAGATCGCGCGTGATCGGTGCCAAACAACGTAGGGGCGAATGACTATCCGCCCGCGGCCACTAAGCCAGAGACACCGTCTCGTACCCGCCCGGCGCCGTCACAAGATCATCCTCGGCAAACCGCTCCACCCGGAACATCGATATGTCGGCCACCGAAGTCTCCCCGCCCACAACAACATCGGACAACATCCGCCCCACCGCGGGACTCAGCTTGAACCCGTGACCACTGAAGCCCGCCGCTACGAATAGTCCGGGCACCGCCTTCACCGCGCCCAACGCCGGTTGGAAATCAGGCGTTGTGTCATACACGCCGGTGTAGCCACGCCTGTACACAGCATCGACCTCCGATGGAAAGCGTGTCGCGAATCGGGTCGTGTGCCGGGATATTGAGTCAGGCGGGGGTTGTTTGTCCATCTCGATATCGTGATCGACATCCCCTTCATACGGATTCTGGTCGCCTAGCAACACCAGGCCTGACCCTTCCGGGCGGTAATAGCCGCGCTGAACGCGGTCAGATATGACGGGGTGCGGTTCGCCGAACTCGGGGCTTCGTTCGATGACGGCGATGCTGTGGCGCACGGGTTTGATCGGAAGCTCCACCCCCAGCGACTCCAGTAGAGCACTACTCCGGTATCCCGCTGCAAGAACGACCGACCCGGCCTCGATATCTCCCCTTGACGTAACTACTCGGACTGACGACCCGTTGATTGCCTCAACCCCCGTAACCTCAACCCCCATACGCAGCTCCACGCCAGCCGCCCGTGCCGCGTCGGCGAACGCGTTTGCCACGCCAGACCCATCGGCGTGACCTGAATCAGGCTCCCACGTTCCCGCCGCTACGCCGTCAAGTGAAATGCGAGGTTCGATGCCGGAGATCTCCTCGGGTGACAGCATCGTGGCGTCGATGCCGAGTCGTCGTTGCATTCCGACCACCCGGCGCGCAGCCGGAATCTCGTCTTGCGCTACTACGTTGAGCCATCCGACTCGCCGGAACCCGGAATCCCCTCCGACCTCGTCCTCAAAATTCTCAAACATTCGCCGGCCGAACAGCGCCATCTTGATCAGAGATTCATGGACGTAATGCATCCGGACGACCGCGCTCGACCAACCGGTCGCGCCCGAGGCGATCCCGGTCTTCTCCAGCAGTACAACTCGTCCGGCACCGCGCCGCGCAAGCTGCCAGGCGATGCTCGTCCCGATACAGCCCCCGCCGATCACCACCACGTCGGCCGTTTCAGCCATTTCAAAAATCTCCGTCCAGGTTGCGGCCCGGTCGTGCCCACAAAACCCGATGCCATTCTGCACGCGAGGCGTGCTTTGTTTACATGGCTGTGGAGGTTCGATGGACATGATCGTGGGCAGGAAATCGCTGAAGACATCGTGAGGACGGATTGGTATCCGCCCACACTTGATGTTCCAGAACAGTAATACGGCAAATACCAATCGATCTCGGTGTAGGGGCGGGGCTTGCTCCGCCCGACAGTAATCGTGCAACAGGGCGCGAACTTCACAAGAACACTGTGCGGGCGGACCAAAGCTCGCCCCCCTACGCGATGGGACAGCGAGTCCAATGTCCCACCCGCTACATCCACGCCTGCGTTATCCTCCCCGCAGTTTCCCGTTCAATCTCAATCGCCCGTAATGTCAGGAGCCGCTCAGATGCCGTTCGAGAAGATCATCTCCGAGACGACACCCGAAGGGGTGCTCATCCTCACGATGAACGACCCGGACACGCTCAACGCGCTAGGCGAGCCGCTCATGCCCGAGCTTGAGTCGGAAGTCGACCGGTTTGCCGCAGATGGCGACCTTCGAGTTCTGGTCATCACCGGGTCGGGCAGGGCGTTTTCCTCTGGAGCGAACGTCCGTGGGTTCCAACGCCGCATCAACGATGCCGAGACCGCAGCGGAAGCAGCTCCCGATTCACGGGCCACATCATGGGAAGAGCTGGACCCGGATTACACATCTCGTGAGGGGCTAGGAGCGAGAAACGGCCCGGCGATCGTGCCAAAGCTCCACAACCTGCACAAGCCGTCATTTGCTGCTGTTAATGGCCATGCATACGGCCTTGGTTGTGGCATAGCGCTTTCGTGCGACATCCGTATCGCCGGCGAGAGCGCCCGATTTAACGAGGCGTTCATCCGTAACGGGCTCGTACCGGCGGACGGATCAGCATGGCAATTGCCAAAGCTAATCGGCATGGCGAACGCCCTGTGGATGCAGTACTCCGGCGACCCGGTCGACGGCAACGAGGCGTATCGCCTCGGACTTGCCAACAAGGTCGTGCCGGACGACGAGCTCATGGAGACGACGCTTGAGATGGCCACCAAACTGGCCCGAGGGCCTGTGTACGCCATGGGCATCGTGAAGCAGCTGATCCACCAGGCCTACCAGCAGGACCTTGCCGAGCACCTCCCCCTGGCGTCACGCGGACAGGACCTGACCCGTACCACCTTCGACCACAAAGAAGGCGTCGCCGCCTTCCTCGAGAAGCGAGAGCCCGAGTTCCGGGGTTACTAGAGAGTCGATATCTGGCTTACCAGGCCTGAGGAGGGTTGAGCAGTATGCCCGGACCGTTGGATGGCGTTCGCGTCCTGGAGTTCTCACAGATCGTGGCGTTGCCGTTCAACGGCGCGATCATGTCCGACCTGGGCGCGGTAGTGATAAAGGTTGAGCCGCTCACCGGCGACCCGCACCGCAACCGCGGCACCGTCATGCCAAACGAGGGCAAGCGTTTTCAGTCGTTGAATCGCGGCAAGCAGAGCGTCGCCGTAAATCTTCGTGATCCGCGTGGACTCGCCTTCATTCACAAGGTCGTCCCGACCGTCGACATCGTGACGATCAACTTCCGGCCCGGCGTATCGAAACGGCTCGGCATCGACTACGAGACGCTCAAGAAGCTCAACCCCGGGCTTATCTATTGCGAAATCACGGGCTTTGGGAATCGAGGTCCGATGGGCGACCGTGGCGGCACGGATATCGTCGCAAATGGCTACAGCGGCTTGATGATGGCCGATCAAAAGGTCGATGCACACGGACAGCCCGCCAACATCAGCGCCATCTCCCTGGCCGACTACTGCGCCGGGTTCTCGGCCACCGTCGGCATCACTTCAGCGCTGTACCACCGGGCCATCACGGGCCAGGGACAGAAGATTGAGACGTCGCTACTGCAAGCCGCGATAGCTGTGCAGGATACCGTTGTGATGCGGGAGCCGGTGCACGATGCCACGCTTCGGGACCCTATGGTGGCGGAGATCGAAGAGCTAAGAAAACGGGGCGCCGACTACTCGGAGGTGCAGGACGCTTACAGAAGGGGCCGGGGAGCGTCCCGCGTTGCTTCAAGGGCGTACTATTCCACCTACCAGGTGAAGGATGGATCGATGGTGCTGGGCGCTCTGACCCCGGCGAACCGTGCCGCCGCCCGAACCGTACTGGGGATCGCATACGACCCGAGCGATGAGCCTGATTTCGACGAGTCGCAACTGGAAAGTATGGAACAGGCGACGGCCCTGCATGCCGAGATGCGGGCCACTCTTAAAACCCGCACGCTAGAGGACTGGCTTGAGGCGTTCACGGCCGCCGGTGTCCCCGTAGCCCCGGTCAACATGCCCGAGGAGATGTCGGACGACCCACAGGTCGAGGCGATGGGCTTCATGCGAGACCTGGAACACCCACTATTCGGCCCGCAACGCCTGGCAGGCCCGGTGGTCTCAATGTCCGAGACGCCGACCGATATCCGAGGGGTCTCCCCGGGATTGGGCGCCGACACAGAGTCCGTAATGCGTGAGGTAGGGATGTCACAAGAAGAGATCGAGGAACTACGCGAGGACGGCGTGATCCTCTAGGGAGCAGGTGTCCCTGCAACTTGTCCTGGCGGGGCCCATGTTCTTGTGTCAGGGTCCTTGTTCACGACCGGGGCTATCACTCAAAACACCGTAGGGGCGGCGCTTGCCTCGCCCGACGTTCTTTCAACTATCACGCTAGCAACCCGGACATAACTACTGTCTTGTCACCCTGAGTCCGAGGCGAAGGATCTCCCGGATTGCAGAGCGCACAAACGTTTGTCGTGCAACCGACATCCCCTGGCGCGGCCGCTCACGCGAGCGCCTTAAGATCACGAGACCGTAATCAAAGCAGCGCCGGTGTTGGAAGGCGCGAGTCTAACCTCCCTCACCCCATCCCTCTCCCACCGGGAGAGGGGGGCACGCCCGTCCTTCAACAACCCCGGAAACCAGAAAGAGGGCCGACATAAATCGACCCTCTTTCGTCATTGCTTCAACTACGCCGTTAAACGGCGACCGCAAACGGCGAGATCTTCTCGAAGTTCCCGCCCACAATCTCCCGGGCGTCCAGGTCCAGCCAGTCTTCCAGCAGGTCCGTGTACAGGCCGCGGAAATCGAAGTTGTACTGCAGGTCGCCCTCGATCAAGCGGCCGACGTCCAGGGACGGGTACTCGGAGTAGTGACCGCCCTTAACTGAATCGCCGATTACGAACGAGACGCCTCCAGACCCGTGGTCGGTTCCGTTGCCGTTGTCCTTGACCCGACGACCAAACTCGGAGAACACGAGGACCGTGACCTCCGGGCCGAGATCGTGCTCTTCGAGGTCCTGGAAGAATGCTCGAAGCCCTGTCGAAACCTCTTCCCAGAGTCCCCTCTGGAGCGAGATCTCGTTGGTGTGCGTGTCCCAGCCGCCGGACGTCGTGTAAAAGACGCGCGTGCCGAGATCTGCAAAGTGGACCTGTGCGACGCCCTTGAGGGCCTTTGCAATCGAGTTGTCCGGGTACTCAACGGTAGATTCGTACATCTTCGGCGCTTGCTTGAGGATGTCTGCGCCCTTGAGTGCGTCCAGACCGGTCTTGCCCAGATAGTCCATCACCATGCCGCTGCCGACGCCCGGCGTGTATATGCGACTGAAAGCGGTCAACGCCTTCTCACGCTGCGCCGCGCCGGACATGCCGGTCAGGAGGCCGTAGTCGTCCAGATTGCCCACCGAGGCGACAGGGACGCCCGGTGCCGCCAGAGCGCGGGGAAGTCCGTTGCCGAAGTTAACGGCGGTCACCACGTTGGATCCAGTCGGGTCCAACTGGCGAACAGCCTGGCCAAGCCAGCCCTCGTCGCCGACCCGGTCTGGAGTCGCTGTGTGCCAGATGTCCATCGATCGGAAATGCGATCGGCTCGGGGTCGGGTAGCCAATCCCGTGAATGATGGCGACACGGCCCTGGTCGTAAAGCTCTTTGAAGGCGCCCATGCCGGGGTTAAGGCCCAGGCCGTTGTCGAGAGGAATCACGTCTTCTTCAGTGATCCTGATCCCCGCTCGCACGTCCTGATACATGGGGTCTTCCCATGGAACGATGCAGTTCAGGTAGTCGTTACCGCCCGAAAGCTGGACGATTACCAGCACCTTTTCTCTCTGCTCTGCCATCGTTTCCTCCATCTGGACCCGTATACGTCGGAGTTGTCCCGGTCATCCCTAGCGACCGGATGTCATCGTAACGCCATCGTCGGAATGGCGCATTAGTTTCTAGACAGTTTCAAATATCTGGAACCGGTGTCTCGCGGTTTCTAACACGAGTAACCGGTCATCGCCAAATGTCGTCACCGAAACCGGTACCCAGAAGTACGGCTCTGTGCGGGCCGACACCTCGTATGGCTCGTCGACATCCAGCTTGGGGTACGGATCAAACAAGTCGCGGGCGATTTTCTCATCCCTGTTGGCGTCGATGTACTCAGCGGCCCACGGGGATAGTTTGGCCTCGCCGCGAACGATGGTCTGGAAGTTCCACTCGCTGTCAAATACCTGCACGCGCTGATTCTGCCAGTCGGCCACATAGATGAATCCGTCGCCATCCACGGCTACTGAAGTCGGACGATTGAACTGGCCTTCGCCATCACCAGAGTCGCCTTGTGTGTCGATGAACACGCCGTCGCTGGTAAACCGTTGAACCCTATCGTTTCGCCAGTCCGCGACATAGATCGTTCCGTCCGATCCGGTGGTGATGCCCCACGGATAGTTGAACTGACCTGTGGCCGAACCTTTCGAACCGAACGAATCGATATATTCGCCATCTGCGGTATAGCGCTGGATGCGGTGATTCTTATGGTCGACCACGAGCAAATTTCCGTCGGCGTCGATCGATAAACCGGAAGGCCCGTCAAACTCGCCCGGACCGGAACCTGCGGTTCCCCAGTGACTGACGTACTTGTTGTCCGAGTCGAAGATGGTGATCCGCTGCATCTTTTCATCGGCCAGGTACAGGCGATCACTGGAGTCGATCGCGATGGCGGTTCCCCATTGCATCTGACCGTCGTCGGTGCCGTATCCGGAAAACTCGCCGTGCCAGTTGTGGTCGATATCGGTAACGCCGATGCCGGTACCGGTGAGGGATCCCTGTCCGCTGCGACTCAAGACAAAAATTCGTCCATCTTTTCGGACAGCAATATCAACAGGAAAGTGGTAACCGCGACCACCCTGAGCGGCGCCAAAGCCGTTGGTATCGATGTACTTCAGTTGTCTCAGTTTCCGTGTTTCAGTCGTCATTGGATTACTCCGTGTGCCGTGTCGTGCGCGCCTACGCAGATATCAGGCGAGCTGGTACTCCCGAGTGGAGACGATCAGTTGGAGCAGGGAAGTGATCTTGCCCGCTCCGTCATCGATCGACGGATCGACATCACCTTGCTCACGGACAAAGGTCACGAGGCCTTCGAGTGTGCCGTCTTCCACGCGAAGGCGTCCCACTAGATCAAGGCAGTCTTCCACCAGCGCTTCGGGCGCAACGCTGCCGCCCCCGTGGCGTTCGGCGATGCGCTCAACAATGGCCCTCACACCCCTCTTGTCCGGGTTGCCGATGGTATCGCTGGCGAAATTAATCCGCTGGACCATAGAGCCTGTGCTGATCCAGTCGTCGCCGCCCATCCAGCCCTCAACACTTGTCGGACCAAGAAGCTGTTGCCCCATGTAGTTGCAAGCGGCGGTCGCCTTGTAAACGTCATCCGTCGGCCAGTCAAAATCACCGGCGAGGCGCAGGGTTCCGACCACGATCTCAGCCGGGCTTTTGATCCTTGCGAACCGGTTGGCTTCAGATTTGAAGATTTCCGACTCAAACATCGCCCGAAGCATGGCGCCGATGCTGTAGTCGTTGGCGAAGTAAGCGTCGACCATCAGCTGAATCGCTTCCGGATCCTTTGGTCCTTCAAACGGCCACTGCGGAACGGGAAGCTCGTCCGCCACAAAGTGGTGATACAAGTGGCGGGCAACGAACTGCGGAGTCGCCGGGTTCTTGCACATAATGTCGATGACGTCTTCGCCGGTGAAGTTCCCGGTCTCGCCGAGGAACGTCTTCTCGCCATCGTCGTGATCGGACTCGTCGTACTCAAACTGCCATGCGATGTAGCCGTACGGCCGGAGCGTGTTGTTACGCATCTTCGTCGACATGTACGGCATGTTGGCGATCGTCCAGCCGGTGAACGCCCGCGCGCACTCTTTAACGTCGTCTTCGGTGTAGTTGCCGACGCCCATAGCGAACAACTCGAGAATTTCACGGCCGTAGTTCTCGTTGATGTTGTCCTTGTGGTTGTCCTGATTGTCCAGCCACAGGATCATCGCCGGGTCTTTGGACAGCTGAATGAGAAGTTCACGGAAGCTGCCGAGACCGTACTTACGGAACATATCGATCTGGCTGATCATGACCTTGCCCTGGATCACCTTCGTCTGTCCGGTCGCGAAAACGCGGTGCCAGAACAGGGCGATCTTCTCCTCAAAGGGCGTTTTGGTGGTCACCATCCGGTACATCCAGAACGAGCCAGATGACGGCGGGATTCGAAGGTCGTTATGGTCGGCGTGGTATCGGCGGATCAGGTCGGTAGGCAACGCGTCCGCATCGCCCGGGTTAAACAGCCGATCAAGCGTTCCCTCGTAGCCGAGGGCGCCGGCCTCCTCAAGCTCACCGGGGGTCGCTCCGAACCCGGTGCGACGCAGCAAATGCGCAATTAGGTCAAGTTCGGTTCCGATATTCGTAGCGGTAGCCATGTGACAGCCTCCAGATGTTGCGCTGGATTGTACCGTGTACGCGAGAACCTTCAACCCGTTGGCGGTTAAATTATGGGGTTCAGGCGCGCGCACCCATGACTTACGAGGGCCGTCACCCGGACTAGACCTTCTCGTACACCTGGAACCGGTGTCGGCCAGTTTCAAGAATCAGGATTCGCGTGTCGTCATACAACGCGATCGAGACCGGGTCCCAGAAGTAGGGCTCCGTCCGGGCCGAGACCTCGTGCGGATCGTCCACATCAAGCTCTGGATACGGATCAAACGTGGAGCGTGCTTCCTTCTCGTCAGCGTTGGCGTCGATGTACTCGGCCGCCCACTTGGACAGCTCGCCTGCGCCGCGGATACTCGTCTGGAAGTTCCAATCCTTGTCGAAGGCCTGAACACGCTGGTTGCCCCAGTCGGCGACAAAGATGTTTCCGTCGCCATCGACGGCGACGTTTGCCGGCCGGTTGAACTGGCCTTCGCCATCCCCCGAAGCGCCGCAGGCGTCGATGAACTTGCCCTCGTGAGTAAATCGCTGAATGCGGTCATTTCGCCAGTCCGCGACGTAGATCACACCGTCCGGCGCGACCGTGATGCCCCATGGGTAGCTGAACTCTCCATCGCCATCACCGGCGGACCCAAACGAATTCAGATACTTGCCGTCCGGCGTGTAGCGCTGGATTCGCTGATTCTTATCATCCACCACAAGCAGGTCTCCGTCGCGGTCAAAAGCTATGCCAGACGGGCCGTCAAACTCGCCCTCGCCGGACCCCTCGGTCCCCCAGTGAGATTCGTAGTTGTGGTCGGCGTCGAAGATCGTGATGCGGTGCAACGCCTCGTCGGCCATGAACAGCCGATCGTTGGCGTCGAAAGCGATAGCCGTCGCAGAAATGAACTGTCCGGGGGCGGTCCCACGTTTGGATATCTCTTCGAACCAGTTCTGGTCGATATCGGTGATTTTGATGCCGTTTCCGCCCTGGATCGCATCGCCGCGGCTGAGGACGTATATGCGACCGTCACTTCGCACCGCGAGGTCCACAGGAAGGTAGTACCCGCGCCCGCCCTGAGCGGCGCCGAATCCGTTTGTATCGCGGTACTCGAGGCCGAGCCTGGTCCCTGTTTCCGTTGCCATTTATGTACTGCTCCGTAGAAGGCCCATCGGGCCAGTGTCGGGATAAGGCCCAGTGTTAGACCAGCTGGTACTCGCGAGTAGAGACGATAAGTTGAAGGACCGAGACGATCTTTCCCACGCCATCATCGGTGCGAGGGTCGATGTCGCCCTGTTCCCGGGCGTACTCAACGATGCCGTCCTTCGTGTCGTCCTCGACTCTCAAGGCACCGACAAGTTCCAGACACTCATCCACGAGCGCTTCCGGCGCCACGAGTCCTCCGGGGTGGCGGTCAGCGATCTGATTGATGATCGCCTTGATGCCCTTCTTGCTGGGATCACCGACCGTGGCGCTGGCGAAGTTGATCCGTTGCACCATCGAACCGGTGCTGATCCAGTCATCGCCGCCCATCCAGCCCTCGACGCTCACCGGGGCCAGCAAAGCCTGCCCCATGAAGCCGCAGGCTGCGGTCGCTTTGAAGATGTCGGCGGTCGGCCAGTCAAACCCGCCGGCGAGTCGTAACGTGCCGACCACAAGCTCAACAGGGCTCTTGATGCGGGCGTACTGGGTGGCTTCTGACTTGAACATGTCGGACTCGAACACAGCCCGCAACATCGCGCCGATGCTGTAGTCGTTGGCGAAGTAAGCGTCCACCATCAATTCGATGGCCTCCGGATCCTTCGGACCCTCAAAAGGCCACTGCGGAACCGGAAGCTCGTCGGCGATGAAGTGGTGGTACAGATGACGCGCAATGAAGCGCGGGGTGGCCGGGTTCTTGCAGATGATGTCGATGATGTCATCGCCATTGAAGTTGCCGGTCTCGCCCAGGAACGTCTTTTCGCCATCGTCGTGATCGTCCGAGTCGAACTGGTACTGCCAGGCGACGTATCCATACGGGCGCAGTGTGTTGTTACGCATCTTGATGGACATATATGGCATGTTCGCGATCGTCCAGCCGGTGAAGGCCCGCGAGCACTCTTTGATGTCTTCCTCTGAATAGTTGCCGACGCCCATCGCGAAAAGCTCGAGGATCTCCCGGCCGTAGTTCTCGTTGATGTTGTCCTTGTGATTGTCCTGGTTGTCCAGCCACAGGATCATCGCCGGGTTCTGGGAGAGCTGGACGAGCAGATCGCGGAAGCTGCCGAGGCCGAACTGCCTGAACATCTCGATCTGCGTGAGCATCACTTTGCCCTGGATCAACTTGGTCTGACCCGTAGCAAAGATGCGGTGCCAGAACAGCGCGATCTTCTCTTCAAACGGCGTCTTGGTGGTCGACATTCGGTACATCCAGACCGACCCAGATGACGGAGCGATCTGTGTGATGGACTGGTCGGGGTGGTACCGGCGGATGATGTCCGAAGGCATCGACTCCGGGTCGCCGGGGTTGAACAGAAGATCGATCGTCCCCTGGTACCCGAGGTCGGCGGCGGCCTGAAGCTCCTCCCAGGTTGCGCCAAACCCTGCGCGTCGTAGCAGATGAGCGATCAGTTCAATGTCAGTTCCGGATTTTGCGGCGGTAGTCAAGATCAGCTTCTCCCAGGCTTCACCCAGATGCGTCCCACTAATGCTTTCGAAAGGGGATGATCCGGATTGTAGCGGGTGGCCGGGAAGCTTCAAACCCGTGTCGCCCTCGATCGGGTTCATACTGAGGGTCAAATTACTACGGGCCTGTTCCGTCGCTTGAGTGAGATCTCAAGGACGGGTCGTATTCGGCGACCAGATCGGCCAGCTTTCGGCGGTGATATTTGGGATCGCCAAGTGAGTGGTAAAGGGAGCGCGAAAGTTGTGTGAAAAGCGAAAGGCCGTACTCCCGCATAACGCCCACACCCGCGTGCACCTCATGGGCGTAATTGGTCGCCTGAACGAATCCCTCGCTCGTGACCGCCTTGGCCAGATGCACCGAGATTTCCTGGTCCGGCTTGTGTGAGTCGATCTTCCATAGCGCTTCGTAGGTGGTCCACCGCGCCGAGTCCAAGTGGTTCACGAGTTGAACGATGTGGTTCTGTACGTGCTGGAATCGACCGATAAGCTGCCCGAATTGAACCCGCTCACGGCTGTACTCAACCGACATATCGTAAACGGCCTGTGAACCGCCCACTTTGAACGCGCACAGTATCGGCGTTGAGTGCCGCAGCGCCGCCTCGAACCCACCCAGCGCCGAGGCCGACCCGCCAAGAAGGGCGTCACCCGGGACATCGACGTTGTCAAAAGTCACTTCACACTCGGTGGTGAGGAAGCCTTCAATCCGGCGAATCGATACACCCGGAAGCGACGTGTCCACCATCAGGAACCCTATATCGGTGGGATTGTCGCCGGTACGCACCGCCGTGATCAGGTAGTCGGCCGTGATGGCGTCGTACACAAACAGCTTGGTGCCGCTCAGCCCATAGCTGTTGCCACGGCGCTCAATTTTCAACTGTATCCCGTCGACCCCCCATGCCCAGTCCGGCTCTGTGATAGCAAGCGCAGCCACGGTCTCGCCGCTAGCGATCTTCGGAAGATATTCCGACCTCTGAGGCTCATCGCCGAGCGCCAGCAAGGTGTGAGCGGCCAGTACACCGGATGAGAAGAACGGACCCGGCACTGGACCGTATCCAAGCGCCTCGTAAACGACCGCTGTATCGGTGAGGCTGCTACCGCTCCCGCCGTACTTCTCCGGAATCACCATCCCGAGCCAGCCGATTTCGGCGGCCTTGTTCCAGGTGTCGCGTGAGTAACCTTCCTCGGTCTGGACGAGCTCGATGATCGCCTCACGAGGGGACTCGCGCGCTATGAAGTCCTCGACTCCGGACTTCAGTAACTGCTGTGTTTCTGTGAGTGAAAGATCCATGGATATTAAAAGTGGCTTTCTTCAGGCGGATTTACGCTGAGCGAAATATCGAAAATAAGCGATCCGATACCCCTTATTCAGCCGTTCTCCCTGCCTTCTCACGGATCTTTCTGCCGATGCCGATACGGCGCGCCATGATCACCTTCTGGATGTCTGCGGTCGCCCCCGGGTGGAGGTCGACGATGCTGGACTTCATGAAAGAGTCCAATTGCCCGGCGGACGTGTCCCAGCGCGGATCATTGGTCAGCGCATAAGGGCCGACCAGCTCCATGATCGACTGCGCAGTCGCAAGGTGGGCCATCTTCCGGAAGTAAGAAGCTTGCGGACCCTCGTACGTCATCTCGATATGAGAGCGGTTCATCCAGAAGTTCCGGAGATCAAACAGTCGTGAGATCTCCGTCCTGATGAACACGTCGGCAAGCCGGTCCCGGACATCGCTGTCCTCCAGAATCGGGTGTCCGCCCTTCTTAAGACCCATCGCTCGCTGTCGTGCTCGGTCAAACCAGCGATTACGCCCGATACGGCCGCCGGAGCCGTGTTCAAGTTCAAGATGCGTGGTGGCGACCTTCCAGCCGTTGTTCACACCGCCGACAAGGTTTGATGCGGAAACCCGAACGTTGTCAAAGAAGATCGTGTTCTTGTGACCGCGACCCGGGCCGCCGCCTTCATCGCCCATTAACTCCATGGGCGTGATGGTGATGCCGGGAGAGTCAGCCGGTATCAGGAACCAGCTCAGGTTCTCGTGGCGCTTGCCCTCAGGGTCGGTACGGGTGATGGTCCAGAGATAGTCAGCACCGTGCGTGCCTCCGACGAAGATCTTCTGGCCGTTCACGATGTAATCGTCGCCGTCCTGTACCGCCTCGGTCTGCGTCCCGGCCAGGTCGGACCCGGCCTCCGGGCCGGTCAGCAACTGCCATGTAACGACCTCGCCCGTGAAGATAGGCGGCAGCATCCGGGCCTTCTGCTCGTCAGTGCCCCACACAAGGATCGAAGCGCCTCCGAGAGTCCCGCCGGTGTCGTAGTAGGGCGGAATGCCAAGGTCGTAAGCATCGATCTCTTCACCGATCACGATGGCGTTGTCGACCGATAACCCGCCACCGCCATACTCCACCGGCGCGGTCGGCCTCAGCCATCCCCGCTTGCCAAGCTGGCGTCCAAACTCCCGGTACTTCGGGTAGTTCTCGTCAGAATCGGAATCGCCCTCGATCACCGGGACGTGCTCTGCGAGCCATGAACGGACCTCCTCGCGGAAGGCTTCCTGTTCAGGCGTGTAAGCGGGCTCAAAATCCAAGTTTCACTCTCCATTTGGCCGTGTGCCGACGACGGAATCAAAGTAAGCCGGAGTGTACCGCGACGATGGGCTTCGAGGTCGGCGTAGGGGCGTATCAAGGGTGAGGGGAACCGCCGTTTGACGATCCGTTCGCTCGAACACAGCCGAGCGCGATAACAAACCCTAAGGTGACCCCAAACCATCCAGCAGCCCACCAAGCGTTATGGCCGCCGCCTGACCCATCATCTCCGGGTCCATCGCTTCTATTGTGTCGAACGGCGTGTGAATCAACGAGAAATCGGACCCGAAGAAGAACATTGACGGGATCCCGGCATCCCTGAAAGTGGCGTGATCACTGGAAGCGCCCGGCGGCTCGATCCCCTGAATAGCAGAAATCCCGATCTCTTCCGCAATCTCCAGTCCGCGCCTCGTCAACTCAAAGTGCCCGCCTATCTCGAGCGACCCGCTGCCAAGCGCGTCAAAATTGAGCATTGCGATGATCCGGTCCTGCTCTTCCCGATCAAGGGAAGCCACGTAAGCGGCGCTGCCAAGCAACCCGAGTTCTTCCGACCCGAATCCAATGAAGCGCAACTCAAAGGGGAGATTGGCCTCCGCCAACTCTTCCGCAAGCACCAGAATTGTGGCGATCCCTGAACCATTGTCACTGGCGCCCGGGGTACCGGGTACAGAGTCGCAGTGCCCGCCAATGACGACAACGGGACCACCGCCGCCGCCATTTTTGATGGCCACGACGTTCCGGCTTGGTAGCTCGTCGGTAACAAGCCGCAAATTGACGTTCACCGGCCCACTTTCAAGCTCATTCACTAGCGCCTCGCCGTTAATCCCCGAGATCGTGACCGCCGGTCGGTCAAATATGAGATGGAATTCATCCCCGAGGGTGCCGTCGAATATCTCTGAGGTGTTGTTGAACACCACCATCCCGGCAGCGCCGGCCCCGAACACATTTTCGGCCTTCTCCCTGAACGGGATAACACCCCTTTCGACGAGAGCCACTATTCCCTCCAACGAATATTCCGGGAGATCGCTTTCTCGCCCGAGACCGACGTATACAAGGGGACCGAGCACCTCGCCCTCGCCGGACCCGGTAAAGATGTTTGTCCTCATAGGGCGCGGCGCCGGACTCGTGACCTGCAGGTGATCACCGTCACGTGGCGGGACCGTCGCTGTGAAGTCCTTTATCTGGACGTCGTAGCCGTACGATCGCAACTCGTTAGCGATGTACTCCGCCGCAGCGAGCTCACCCTCTGTCCCGGAAACTCGTGGCGGTAGAACTTCAGCCAGCTCACGGAGATGTACGAGTGCGCGCTCGGTGAGGCCGGAGACAGATGGCGACGCCACCTCGTCTGATGCGGGCGACGTGGCTGTCGGCGACGCTGTGCCCGCGACGACCGGGGAAGTGGTCGGTACTGCCGTTTCGCCGGGTACGGTCGGAGACGCAGTCGGCGCAGACGACGCCGTTGATGTCACAGTGATGTCCGGTCCGGCCGCCCCGGTTGCCGCGTCTGATCCACATGCGACGGCTGCAATCGCCAGTAGCAAAAGCGCCATCGGAAGTAGCAGCCGAAAGCCGTGAAAATTCAGTAGAGAAGGGGAGGGCATATATCTCGCGGTATGGGTCTGGGCAGGTGCGCCGTAAATATGGCACGCCAACTAATACGCAGCCTGACATCGTTTATATGTACGGTTCGCCCGAATTTCGGCCAACCACGTCGTGGACCCTGATCAAGGGATCGAAGTCTTTAGACAATTCCCGTCTATGGCGGGCCGGCGATGAAGTCCGCCACGCGCTCTCCGATCATGATGATCGTCGCGTTGGTATTTGCGCGGATGCAGTCAGGCATGACTGATCCGTCCGCCACACGCAGGCCCTCAACCCCCTTGACTCGGCAGTACTGGTCAAGAACTGCCATCTGGTCAGAATCCGGGCCCATCTTCGCCGTGCCGGAGATGTGATGCATCGTCTCGACCTTGCGCATCATCCACGCATCCAGAGATCGGTCGCTTTCGATATCGGCTGGAGATGGGTCAAGGAGGTCGCCGATGATCGGTTCAAACGATTTGTGCTCAGCCAGTCGGAGATTCAGTCGCACACCGTCACGCAGGCGCTCGATGTCTGATGGATCGTCCAGGTAGTTGTAGTTGAGTGATGGCTGCTCCGAGACATCGGTCGAGGCGAGGCGTAGTTCGCCCGCCGAGCGCGCCAGATACAGCCCGGCGCTCATGACGATCTGCCGCAGCGGCGAGTTCCATCTCATCACAGTGATCATGTCGTTCCGAAGATCCGAGCCGGTGGCGGTGTAACGAAGTGCCACCTTCTGCGCCCCTACGTCGGTCCCGGGCATAGGAAAATCGTCCTTCGCCTGCCAGCGAGTGTGGACCGTGACGTGATCCCGGAGATTCTGGCCGACGCCCGGGGCATCGACCAACACCGGGATGCCGAATTCGGCCAGGTGTGATGCCGGACCGATGCCCGAGAGCATGAGCAGCTGTGGGCTTGCGATCGGGCCGGTGGAAAGAACGATCTCGTCGCCGTAGACCGTGAAGGTTTCGCCCATAGACTCAACAACCACGCCGGTTGCGCGCATGCCCTCAAACACCAGCTTCTGCACAGTGCAGTTGGGCCGTATCGTGAGATTGAGCCGATGCCGTGCTTGCGTCAGGTAGCCGATGCTGGTGCTCCAGCGGATGTCGTTCGGATTGTTTAACGGAAGCGGGCCGATGCCGGAAGACTCGGGGTGGTTGTGGTCCGGGCTATCGGCAAACCCGGCGTCTCGGCAGGCTTCCGTGAACGCCGCCTGGTCGTCCAGCAGCTCGTGCGGCATGAATCGGCGTACCAGGATGGGGCCCTCGCTGCCGTGGTAATCGCCCGAGTAGTCGGTGTCCGTCTCCAGCTTGTTGAAATAGGGGAATACCTTTTCGTAAGCCCACTCGTCGTTGCCCCGTGACGCCCAGTCGTCGTAATCCTCGGGAAGACCTCGAAGGAAAACCGAACCGTTTATGGCGCTTGTGCCGCCGGTCACGCGGCCCCTTGGAACGCTCATAGGAGGTGCGACCGAGGTGGCGGTCCCGGTGAACTGCCAGTCATGATCCCCGCCGACGGCCAGGTCCGTGCCGGTACCGTGGTTGATCTTGAGATCGATCGGCAACGTGTCGATGTTCGGGTAGTCCGGCCCGGCCTCAAGGAGCAGGACGCTGCGCCCCGGGTCTTCCGAAAGCCTGGTCGCAACAGTGGCTCCACCGGAGCCAGATCCCACCACGATCACATCGTATTTCAAGCTGTCTATCTCCCCGAAAATTCAGGCTGTCACTGATGCACCTAGAGTTTGTAAACAACTGCCGTCAACGGACACATCGTAGGGGCGGCCGACTATCCGCCCGAGTGGCCACGGGGCGCGAATACGAATGACTGCACCGGAAAAAGGCGGCCAGTCATTCGTTCCCACAATCCGTCACACAGCGGACAAGCATAGTCGTAACCCGCATGACCCGCATGCGTCAAATCGACGCCGTATCGCCAACCACCCGGACTCGTACCCGCAGTGCGTCTCCGGGCACGTACGAAAGCGGCAGGTCCTCCACCTCAACGACCGACAACGTCTCCGGATCAGCGCCTGCCTGCACGGTTCGCTGTTTCGCCATCTCGGTGGCAGCCTCGATCGCTGCCGTTCGGCCGATATCGTTGAACACCTGGTCTACTTCTCCGCTCACCTGTGCGATAGCCGCGCCCACGGCGTTTGCGACGCCGCGATGTTCCACCTGAAGTACTTCGGAGATGCCCGGCAGGTCATTTGGAACGAGGAACGCACCGCCGCCGACCGCGATCAACGGAACAGGCGTTGCGTCTATCTTCATGCGATCCACGGCCTCGTCGATCATCGCCGTAATCCGGCCGCGTGCGGCTTTTATTAATTCCGGATCAAGAGATTCCGCAATTTTTCGAACACCCAGCTCAATAAGTCCGGCGGCAACTCCAATATCAGTGGCCGTAAGCGTGTCCCCGCCAAACACGAGCGCCTCGTTGGTGATGCGAAACCCGACGCTCTCCGGCCCGATAAACGCCCCATCAGGGCCCACAAGCGACCCGCCACCGAGGCCGATCGATAGCAGATCTGGCATGCGAAACAGCGTTCGCACGCCGCCGATCTCGACGACGTTGTTGGCCTCCCTCGGGAAGCCCGACTGCAACACACCAACGTCGGTCGTGGTGCCGCCGACATCGACAACTATGGCGTCGTCCAGTCCCGTCAAAAACGCAGCGCCCCGCATGCTGTTAGTGGGCCCGGACGCGAAGCTGTAGATCGGGAACTCTTCGGCGAAACCGGCCTTCATCACGGTGCCGTCGTTCTGGGTCATGTAGAGCGGGGCATCGATCCCACTCTGGCGCAACGCATCCGTAAATGCGCGTGTTGTACGGCGTGCCAGGTCGATGATACAGGCGTTCAAGAGAGTGGCGTTCTCGCGCTCGAGCAGCCCGATGCGGCCGAGGTCGTGGGAGAGCGTGATGTCCACACCCGGGCACTCCTCACGGACGATAGCCGCGGCCGCCTCTTCGCACTCCGCAGTTAGCGGCGAAAAGATGCTGGCGATGCCGACCGAGGTGATGCTGGACGACTCGATTTCACGCGCTGCACTCCGCATCGCTTCCGCGTCAAACTCCACCAACGGCCGACCGTCGTACTCATGCCCGCCCTCGATCATGAAGACCTTCCCGCGCACGATCTCCGCAAGGTCGTCCGGCCAGTCCACGAACGGCGGAAGGGAGGCGCTTGCGGGTAAGCCGATACGCACGGCCGCAACCGGGCTGAGGTCGCGCCGCCGCACCACGGCGTTGGTGAAGTGCGTCGTACCGATCATCACTGCGTCGATACGCCCCGGTCCATCCGCGAGCCCGGCGATGAGGTCTTTCAGAGCGTTCAAAATGCCGCCGGTGATATCGCCGGTCGTCGGTGTCTTAACGCCCGCGACAACACGTTCGTCCTCGATCAACACGGCATCCGTGTTTGTGCCGCCAACGTCTATCCCGATCCGTCTCAAGACACCGCCTCTTCCCCAAACACAGACCTGAACTCCATGTCATATCCGAATGCCCGTGGACCAACATTTTGAAGACCGCGTTCAGAGGTCAATATCGGCGCGGCGGGCAGGGCGATCACGGAAACCCGCTGTCCATAGCGCAGTGTCTCGGTGCCGATCGCCTCGCCGGACAGCGTGTCCATGACGCAGATGATCTCCGGCACAGTGGCCGCCGGTTCGCCGTCCCGAAGTCCGATGGCGAATTCGTTCTGGAACTCCAGCCGAAACTCGTGACCGGCGTCCTCATCAAGACCGTCGATCGTGGCCGACCCGCGCAGAAAGCCCTCGGTAGCCCGTCTGTCGATATCGGTGATCTTCCCGCGGAACAGCAGTATGCCGCCTTCGTGATCCAGCGCCGCCGCAACAGGGTCTTTATGTGCTGCACGGGCGTCCTCGACGGCGCGACCGAGCTCGATTGCCCTCGTCGTGGTGTAGAGGATCCCCCAGTCCTTGACTTCTTTGCCGGAACGCGGCGCCTTGCATGTGGAGGCAACCGATCCCACCTCGGTGCAGATCTTCCGACTGATCCGCTCCATCCACTTCCAGCTAGCGGCGCGGACCACTATCGTCTCGTTGTCGCGGATATCAGCAAGGCAAAGCGGGAACATCTGTAGATCGCCAATCGCGAAGCTGGTCATTTGTGCCTCAGGAAATGCTCGACCCATCGAGTCAGCATCGACCACCGGAAGACCAGTCACCGCCGCCACCATGAGGGGCTGCAGGGCGTTGCCGCCGCCGATCTCCAGCGACATGACGGCGTCGAACTTGCGTCCCAGGTACTCCTCCATCATCCGGACGGGCTTTGTGGCGAAGGCCGGGTCACGCAACCGCTCCTGGCCAACAAGGGGCGCGCCCATGCTGGAGACGACCGCAATCAGATCATCATCGTCGAGCGTCATCGGATCGATCAGCGTGACCCGCTTGCCTGCCTTGTACATCTCCCTCATGTTCAGATACGAGTAGTAAGGGCTACCGCCGCCGCCCGCGCCAAGGATCCACGCGCCTGTAGAAAGAGCGGTCAGCTCGTCGGCCTGAATCTCCCGTGGGTCAGCCATTCGATTCTGACCCGTTACCTTTCGACGCCTGGAGCGCCTCGTAGTTGTCGAAAGCCCGCTGGACCATCGGCCGTCGTCGTCCCTCAGGCTTTTGCAGGGCGTATCCCGGGTCGCTCTCGCCGAGCGAGCTCAGGTTGAAGAGCGGGAATGAGCCCTGGATGTGTTGGGTGAAGCCCTGGGCGTCCTGCATCTGGTTGATGGCAAGCTTGATCATGCGCAACTGGAACGGGTCGTTCGCCGCCACCCGCGCTGCATAAGCCATCGATTCTTCTTCGAGCTTCTCCTTCGGGAACACCCGGTTTACGTAGCCAAGTTCCAGCGCCTCCTGCGCGTCAACGAACCGACTCTCAAACAAGATCTCTCGTGCCTTCCGGTGGTGCATCTCCCACGGCACGGAGAAGTACTGGAAGTTGGCCGGGAGGAACATGGCGTCTTCGGCGGCGAACACCACGTCCATTGCCGATGAGATGATCCACCCGGCGAAGATGCAGTAACCCTGTACGGCGGCGATCGTGGGTTTTGGAAGATTGCGCCAGCGCAGCGACTTGTCGATATTTTGATCGAACCCGCGCCTGTACTTGCCTCGGAGCCCCTCCTCGATAGGACGTTCCTCACGGTCCGCCATCTCCTCCGGCGTCCCAAGATCGTGGCCCGCCGAAAAATGATCGCCCGCGCCTGCAAGGACTATCGCCCCGATGTTGTCGTCCTCGCCCGCATACCCGAAAGCGTGGTCCAACTCTTCCAGCAGAATGCGGCTCTGCGCGTTGCGGTACCTGGGCCGATTGAGGACTATTCGAGCAACGCGACCGTGCTGCTCGTAGATGATCTGCTTGTAGTCGCTGGGTGGCATGAATGCGCTCCCGCGCTTGTTGATTAGCTTTATTTAATGGGCCCTGCGCCTGTGATACGCCGGTTCAGGAGTTCCATGTATTCGTCTTCGTCGATATCGAGCAGTCGTTCCAGGACTTCCTGGGTGTGCTGGCCCTGCAAGGGAGCGTGGCGGCGTATCGCCGCCGGAGTGCCTGAGAGCTGCACCGGTATCCCGGACTGCGGGTGGGTCCCGGCCTCCGGGTGATCGACATCCACGATAAATCCACGCTCGCGGAGTGCTTGGTCACCGGCAACCTCATGCGCGTCCAGCACCGGAGCCGCGATCACGCCGGCGTCCGACAATCGCTTCGCCAGCTCGTCACGTTTCTGGCCGCTAACCCACGCGCAGATCTCGGCATCAAGCGCGTCTTCGTTCGCCTTGCGGGTGGCGTTGTCCGAGAACCGGATGTCGTTGCGCCAGCCTTCCCGGCTCGCAACCCCACACAGAGCCGTCCACTGTTCCTCGGTTTCTGCGGCCAGTGCGATCCACTTGTCGTCGGCCGTGGCGTAGATGCCGTGAGGGGCGAAGGTCATATGCCTATTGCCGAGCCGGCCACGTACGTTTCCGATGATGCGCTCTTCAAGTAGTGCGTCGCCGATGAACGCCAGGCTGCTTTCCTGCATCGAGAGATCGATGTACTGGCCCTCGCCGGTCATTTCCCTGTGCATCAAAGCCGTCACGATCCCGGCGAATCCGTTCAGACCGGCGGCGGCGTCCGGGTACATCTGCCCGGAGTTGAGCGGAGGTCCGCCTTCGTAACCAAGCAGGGACGACATGCCGGAGATCGGCTCGATAGTTCCGCCTATGCCGGGGACATCTCGCCAGGGTCCGTTATTTCCGAAAGCGGATAGGCTGCAAACGATGATGTCCGACTTGATCTGGCGCAGCGCTTCGTAGTCGATCCCCAGATTACCGAGCACGCGCGGCGCGAAATTCTCAGCGACGAAATCGGCCAGCGGGACCAGGCGTCTGAAGATATCGACGCCGTCCGGTTCCGTCAGGTCCAGCGTGATGCATTGCTTGTTCAGGTTGACGGAGTTGTATAGCGGATTGACGTTCCACGTGTGCTGCTCCTCAGCGGCTCCGGGAGCATTCGCCACCGTTTCCGGGATCGGGCGGTCGTAGGCGCCGCGCCATGAATCCGGCCGCCCGTGGAACTCCACTTGAATAATTTCCGCTCCCAGCATCCCGAGTAGCTGAGTCGCGTATGACCCGGCCCAGGCCTGAGTTAGAACTATGCCCCGATAGCCATCAAAAGGGCCGCTCATCTAGCAGCTCCAGAAGCGAGCAGGGCATCGATAGCTGACTTATCGAGACCGGCGAAATCGCGTAACAACTCGGCCGTGTGATTCCCCGGACTCGGGGCGCTGCGGGTGAGATCCGCCGGCGTCGCGCTCATCTTGAAGCCCGGACCCGGGTACTCCGGCCCGCCGTTATCCGGGGTACGAAAGAACCCCCGTTCTTCCAGATGCACATTGTCAGCCAGCTCATCGGTTTCAAGCACCGGCCCGGCGATCACACGCAGTGCCGCCAGCGTGTCGAACAGGTCCATCTTGTTCCACTGCGCAAGCTTCTCCTGGGCACGGTCCACGTACTCGTCGGCATGTTCTTTCCGGTACCAGCTCGTCCACCAGCGGGGATCCTCCGCTAGATCGTCCAATCCGAGCACGTTCATCGCGTCTCGCCAGAATTGTGGCCGGCTGATGGTGAGTGCGAAGTGGCCGTCTTTGACCGGCACAGGGCCGGTGGACATATCCACCTTCGCCTTCCGGGGTTGCACCTCACGCTGGTACTGGCTGGTCAGCAGGGCAGGGCCGAACGTTGAAGCCATCACCTCTAGCTCGGAAACATCAATGAACTGGCCCTGAAAGGGGGTTTGCTTTCGGCGTGCCAAAAGGGCACCCACGATCGAGCCGTATGCAATCGTCCCGGCGCAGTAAGACGACTGAAGCCCGCTTGGCTTGAGTGGAGGCTGATCAGCAAGTCCGTTGATTGATGCCCAGCCGGACAGGGCGGCCGTCGTGAGATCGTTGCCCGGGTGATTCGCACGTGTGCCGGTTGATCCATGAGGCGTGATCGAGCAAACGACTACTCCCGGATTCAGCTGCCGGAGTGAGGCGAAGTCGAGTCCAAGGGCTTCCATCTCACGCTGGGTGCCAGAACAAACCAGCACATCTACGCCGGCCACGGCCGTCCGGACAGCCTCGATGCCCTCTGACAGCTCAAGGTCCACGATTGCCGAACGCCGATTGGCAAGCACGTACTCGGCGATCACGCTGTTCCCGTCGTCGTCGAACGGCGCCAGTCGCCGTGCAGGATGGCCGTCAGCACCCTCAAACATCGCCACATCTGCTCCGAAATCGGCCAGCATCCGGGCGCACCACGCGCCGGATACGGAAGTCGAAAGATCGATCACCCGTATCCCGTGCAGTGCCGCGTTCTTAGTCATCGAGCCTTCCTGGACGTATGCCAGTTCGCTAAGGAGAGAGCGTGTCCGCTGCCTCGCCGGGACTTTAGCACCGATTGGAGGCTTCCAAGACCGCTCACGGCGGCGCTATAGTCGCATTTCGGGAGAAGCCCCAAAGAAGCACGGGAATAGCCAGAGGGATGGACCTTTTGACAGCAGAGAGCAGGCGCGTGGAGGCCAACGGGCTGACATTTCACGTTACCGACGTTGGCGAAGGCCCACCGGTTGTGCTGTTGCACGGATTTCCGGACACTTCGGACCTTTGGCGCAACCAGATTCCAGCGATTGTGGATGCGGGATATCGATGCATAGTGCCGGACATGCGCGGCCGCGGGCGTTCAGACGGGCCCGATAGCGTCAGTGATTACGCCCTCCCGAATATGGTCGATGACGTTGCGGGGATCATGGATGCACTCGGCCTGGATCAAGCCCACATCGTTGGCCACGACTGGGGCGCCGGCGTCGCCTGGCGATTCGCGTCAACATTACCGAACCGGACCGATACTCTGACCGTCGTGTCGGTCGGGTTCCCGGGCGCGGCCGGACCGCCTGATCTCGAAGCGCTTCAGAAGAGCTGGTATCGCATCCTGTTCCAGTTCGAGGGTATCGCCGAAGAAGCCATGCGCCGGGAAGACTGGCACATGTTTCGTTTGCTGTTGCAGAAAGCCTCGGATATTGATCGATATATCGAGGACATGTCAGACCCGAGAGCTTTGACCGCCGGGCTGAACTGGTACCGCGCCAATCTGCCGCCGGAATCGTTTGTACGCGAGGTGCGCATGATGTCGCCGGTCCCGGCGCCGACGCTGGGAATCTGGTCCACCGGGGACGACTATCTCACCGAGAATGCGATGAAGGCCTCGGAGAGATTCGTCACTGGCTCATGGCGCTATGAACGGGTTGAGGGAGCAGGCCACTGGATCCCGCTGGACGAGCCAGAACTCTTGAGCCGACTCATCCTGGAGCACATCTCTTAGGCACGGGAGACGTTGTTATCGCGTAGCAGGTCGTCGTAATGCGGTGCATCCTGCTGGATCCTTCCGGGGAAGGAGAAGTACGGGTGCGGGCGGGCCGCTGCCCGCACCTACGGCATCTTTGCGGAGACGCTCTACGGGGACATACCAGTTGCATGGCGAGAACGAAGGCCCCGCCAGGATGAGGTGCAGGCTCGCCTGCTACACCTGCCAGTTCGGATACGCGTGCCGGGAGATGACCGACATCCCGGCGTCTACCGACAGCACGTGTCCCGTAATCCAGCGGGCGTCGTCGCTCGCAAGGAACAGGGCCGCATTGCCGACGTCCCACGCCGTGCCCTCGGTCCCGAGCATCGTGGAGTTTCGTCGATGCTGCCGCATATCCGCGTCCAGCCGGTACTCGACCATCGGCGTGAAAACGACTCCCGGCGCGACGCAGTTGACCCGGATTCCCTCCCGTCCGTGATCGCCCGCCATGGCAATAGTCAGCCCGATAACCGCCGCCTTTGAGGTCGTGTATGCGGCATCGCCGATCGCCTCGATACCGGCCCCTGAGGAGATGTTTACGATCGACCCACCGCCGGTCTCGATCATGCGCGGGATGGCGTGGCGGGAGGTGAGCACCATGCTGCGGACGTTTGTGCTCTGCACCTTGTCCCAGTCGTCCATATCGATCTCGGGAACCGTCTTACGGAGGCTGATGCCGACGTTATTATCGAGCACATCGAGCCGGCCGTATCGCTCGACGGCGGCGTCCACCATCGACTTGCAGTCGTCCTCGTTTGTAACGTCCGCCTGGAACGTACTGGCGACCCCACCCTCGGCCTCGATCATGGCGAGCGTCTCTTCTGCCCGCTCGACCTGCGCATCTGCAAGAAGGACGCTCGCGCCCTCACGCGCAAACAGCACCGCGGTCGCCTTGCCGTTGCCGACGCCCGGCCCGCGAGAACCCGCGCCCGTGACGATCGCTACTTTGCCCTCAAGCCGTCCTGGACGTTCAACCATCTGTCGACCTCCTGCGAGCTAAATTTGTGCCCGATTAATCAAGCGTCACGAAGATGCTGCGGCGCATTTCGCCGTTAACCGCCCGACTGATGTGGCCGTGGCCGGTTGTGTCTTCCGCGAGCAATATCTCTCCCGCCGGGATTAGTCGTTTGGAGCCGTCTCCGACCTCGATCTCCACGCCCCCGGACAGGTTGATGATGTACTGCCGACGGGGTGCCGTGTGGAAGTCCAGATCGTAATCAGGACTGGTCTCCCGGAAGATGATCTTCGTAACGTCCCGCGGCTCTGACAGCGCGCCAGTCGCCGTAGGGCTGAGTTCGATATCAAGGTTCTCGAAATGGGACTCGCCGTCGTCACCTGTGTAAATGCGTGTGATCTTCATGTGCATTCAAATCCTTTGAAGGTCTATCCGAATGTCCCTTCTCCCAGCGGGAGAGGGCCGGGGTGAGGGAGAAGTCCCTCTAACAAAATCCCTAAACAGGCTCTACAGCCGCCAGCCGGGTCTTCGTAGCCTCATCGGCAAACCGCTCCACCGCTTCCACATCGTTAAAGATGCCGCCGGTGCATGAATCGACCGTCTGCATCGCTAGCAAAGTTGCGGCTTCGACATAGCTGTCGGGCGGGGGCATCTTGTTGTGTGGAGTGCTTCCGCCGACCTGGCCCGGAGCGCGTCCGAAGCGAATGCCGGGGGTGTCGATACCGCCGACCGGCTTCAGGGCGTTCACCGCAATGCCGTCGCCCTTCATGTCGTTCGCAAGACCTCGCGTCATGGCCTCGATCGCCAACTTCGTCGCTCCGTAATGCGACAGACCGCGATCCGCCGCCACCGACGAGATGTTGATGATGTTGCCGCTCTTCTGCTCCACCATCGCAGGCAGCACAGCGCGTGAGCAGTGGAACGGGCCGTGTACGTTGATCTTGAACTCTAGCTCCCAGTGCCGCGGCTGGATCGTGTTGATGTACCCGGGCGGCTGCACGGCAGCGTTGTTCATTAGGATGTCGATACGGCCGTATTTGGCGAGGACGGTGTCGACCATCCCCTGGATCGACTCCACATCCCCGACGTTGCAGACCACCGCAAGCGCTTCTCCACCTGCTTCTTCGATCATGCGCACGGTGTCGTGAATGGTGCCGGGAAGCCTCGGATCACGTTCTTGCTCAGTACGAGCCGCAACGATCACCTTTGCCCCTTCTCTGGCGTACTGCACAGCACAGTACTGCCCGAGGCCCCGGCTCGCACCGGTCACGATGGCGATCTTTCCGTCTAGTCTTCCGGCCATATATCTCTCCCGTTTGATTTGCCTGAATGGTGTCGGACGGAATCGTCGTCCGCGCAGTTCCGTTTAGTTGGTAAAAGGCTTCACTTCCGTAGTGAAGCGCTCCATCCGATCCAACGTCTCTTCCGGCGTCGAACCCGTAAGCCCGACTATCAGATGTCGTACGCCAAGTGCTTCAAATTCACGAATGTCGGAGACGACCTGATCCGGAGTTCCGGTGAACACCATTCGGCCGCCGTCACGCCCAGGCTTCTCTTCGCGGTCGTCATACCAGCCGGCGCTGTATCCAAAGTCGATCGACGCCGGGTCTCTCCCGGCGTCTTCCGCATGTTTGCGCACGGTCGCAATACCTTCCGCGAGCCGCTCAGGCGTGTCCATCGGGAAGGCAGGGTTACTACCGATGGGATACCAGGCGTCCCCAAGCTGACCGGCGCGTCTTAGCGCAGGCGGGCTCTCTCCACCGACCCAGATCGGCGGGTGCGGATCCTGTACCGGTTTCGGGTAAAAGCTCATTCCCGAAATCTGGGCGTACGTGCCGTTGTACTCCGGCGTGTCGCTCGTCCACATCTCTTTGAACGCTCGGATGTAATCGTTGGCGACCGAGCCTCGATGCTGGTACGGCGCAGTGTCCAGCGCCTCAAACTCCTCCTGCATCCAGCCGGCGCCGACCCCGACGATCAACCGACCCCGGGACAGCACGTCCAGGGAGGCCAGTATCTTCGCCGCCAGCACCGGAGGTCGGTGGGGCAGCACCATCACCGATGTCATGATCTTGATGCTGGATGTGTGGGCGGCGAGGAACATCGCAACGGTCAGCTGCTCCAGGCATTCCCCGGCATCGACACCGGAGAAAGCGCCGTCTTCGCTGTACGGGTAGATCGACTGCACTTCTCTCGGGATGATGACGTGATCGGACACCGTCACGATGTCGAATCCCAGCGATTCACCGTGCTTGACGTGGCGCTCCAGGAACTCCGGCGCGGCGGCGTCGCCACGCATCGCAACTCCGAATCCAAACTCCATATCGATCGCTCCCCGCGTCTGAAAATGTGTGCCGAGTCGGTCAATCGCAGATCAAAGATCGGCGGAAGCATAACCCGGCTTGCAACATCCCGGGGGGATCCTGGAACATCACCGGATGGCGTTAAGCGTCCGGAGCCACCTGCGCCGATGTCGCCCCCGACGTGATCAAAGCGTCTATTTCGGCGTCTGAACGACCCAGTTCGCTGAGAATGGCCCGTGTCTGTTGACCCGCGAGTGGGGGACCGAACGTCGCTCCTCGCCCTGCCCCTGAAAACACGATCGGTGTATTGATCGCCCGCAGCGACCCGTCTAGCGGGTCATTGGTCTCGATAATCATCCCTCGCTCGGCGTAGTAGGGGTGCTCAACGGCATCCGGCATCGACCGCGACACCCCGTACGGAGCGCCGGCCCGCTCAAGCCCTGCCGCCGCCTTTGCCGTGGTGTGTTCGCCCACCCACGTGCCCACGAGCGAATTCGCCTCCTCGGGCGAATCCGGCATTGGAGTCTCTGGATGTCCAAGCCCCTCGGCGATACGCTCCCAGTTACGAGCCCCGCCGATGTTGATCGTTATATGGCCGTCTTTGGCCGCGTGCAATGGATGTCGGAACGGCTTCCAGTCGTCCACACCGCCGCCATTGAGTGGCGCCGCCGCGACCTCGTTCAGAATCGATAGCTGGGCGTCCATGAGCGACACATCGACCCGCTGTCCTTTGCCGGTGTTCTCGCGGTCGTACAGAGCCGCCAGGATCCCGGAAAAGCAGGACAACCCTGCCGCCATATCGGCAATGGTGATGCCCGGCGCAAACGGCCCAGCTGTTCCCGTCGCCTGCTGCTGCACCCACAGCCAACCGGCCTCGGCATGCGCCGTCGCCCCGTACGCACGTCGGTGAGCGTAAGTCCCGGACTGCCCGAACCCTGAAATAGAGGCGAACACCAGCCGGGGATGGTCTGTTTTCAGATCGTCGTACCCGAGTCCCAAACGGTCCATGACGCCGGGGGAGAAGTTCTCCACCACAACGTCCGCCCTCGCCACTAGCTCATGCGCGATCTTGATACCTTCGGGATGTTTGAGATCGAGCGTGATCGACCGCTTGCCCATATTGTTGCCCGCGCCCCCTGCGGTCCGAGTCCCGGGAGCTTCCGGGATGGCGTCTATCTTGACGATGTTTGCGCCCATATCGGCCAGCATCCGGGTGCAGTAGGGCCCTGCGATCACTCGCGTGAAGTCCAGGACGTTAACGCCATCAAGAATCCGCCTGTCGTTCATGCTCTACTTCTCGCTAACGCCACCAATGGTGGGATTATTTTGGACACTCAGTTCGTTCATCCGGGACCGCAGGCGGAGTATCGGATGTTACCGGCAGCCTGTCATCAGACGCGCTGAATTAGATCGCCACTTACGGACGGCGACCGTCGGGTGCAAAATGGTTCATTCTGAAAGCTAATTTACGAAAGCGATCGATGGCGCAATCATCAGGAAACGGCAGGACTGGCGGCGTTCTTGCACTGGCCGGTGGTGTCGGCGGGGCGAAACTGGCAGTCGGGTTGGCCCGAATACTCGAGCCGGACGCCCTGACGATTGTCGTGAACACGGGCGACGATGAGACATTTTATGGACTGCACATATCGCCCGATATCGACACAGTCACATACTCCCTGGCGGGCCTTGCGAACCCGGAAACTGGCTGGGGTTACGTAGGCGACACGTTCAACGCGCTCGAAACGTTGAAAACGCTGGGCGCAGACGCCTGGTTTGGACTCGGCGATCACGACCTCGCACTTCACCTGCGCCGCACAGACATGCTGCGGAGCGGAATGACACTCTCAGAGGTCACGCTCGATCTGGCGGGACGCATGGGCGTGCGACACCAAATCGTCCCGATGAGCGATCAGCGAGTCAGGACCATCATCGAATCGACCGACGGCGAGATGTCGTTTCAAGAGTACTTCGTGCATCGCAGGTCGGAGCCAGAAGTGATCGGACTACGGTTCGACGGGGCTGAATCAGCGAACGCCTCGCCAGTGTTCCACACGGCACTGGAGACCGTAGACGCCATCGTTTTTTGCCCGTCCAACCCGTTCCTGAGCGTCGATCCCATACTGGCGTTGCCGGGTGTTCGGGACCTTATTGCTGCCGCCAGCGTGCCGATCGTCATCGTAAGCCCGATAATTGGTGGTCGGGCGGTGAAAGGCCCAGCGGCGCGCATATTTGAGACATTTGCGCACAAGCCGCCGAGCGCGCTGGCCGTGGCGGAGCATTATGAAGGATTGGCGACGCATTTCGTGATGGATAACGAGGATGAGGCAAGCCGGGAGGCCGTTGAAGCGCTTGGATATCAAGTCCTCGTGACAGAAACCCTAATGACCGAAGACGCCGACAAGATCGCCCTGGCGACCGCCGTATGTGAAATGGCCGCGGTGGCGATCTGAGTTCGAAAACGGACCAGCGACGGATCAGGGCGATAGTGCCAATGAAGCCGATCACCGAGGGCAAATCACGCCTTGCCCCGATGCTGACCGCCGATCAACGGGCACTGCTGTCTTTGGCGATGTTGATACGCGTACTCAGCGCGGCCGCCGCTACACCGGGGATAAAAGACGTAGTTGCATACGGCGGCGGCGATGCTGTCAGAAATGCCTGTGAGCAGGCCGGAGCCGGTTGGCGACCGGATCCCGGACTCGGGCTGAACGGTTGTGTGGCCGCCGGATTCTCTGACGCCACGTTTGAGGGGTTTACCCACGGCATGTTTCTCCCGGCGGATCTACCTCTTGTCACATCCGAAGCTCTGTCGACTTTGATAGACGCCGGTCAGAACAGAGAGCTTGCCATCGTGCCTGATCTGGCGGACGACGGTACGAATGCGCTGCTAGTCGATCTGGCCGCAGTTTTCCCGACACTCCTTGGAGAAGCCAGTTTTGAGCGCCACGTCATGCTAGCGGGTCGGCGCGATATCGATTACTTCGTTCATCGCCCAAGTCATCTCAGGTCAGAACTAGGGTTGGACATAGACACCCCTCCGGATATGGAACGTCTTATGGACCTGACGCCAGATATCTGGGCCGATCTCGGGCGTGAAATCCAGGAGGCCGGACTGCAAAGCTCACTTCCGGGTAATTCGGGTAATTCGGGTGATTCAGTAAGAGAGCCAGTAGAAGAAGGAACAGAATGACGGGTAGAGGACCACTGTTGGGGATCGTTCTTCCCACCCGCGGGGTCGTTCTGGCCCGCGGTGACTCCCCGGACGCAGGACTTATTGTGAAAATGGCGCGCCTCGCAGAAGACGCCGGGGTCGATTCGGTGTGGGTCGGGGACAGCCTCGTCGCCAAGCCCCGGCTGGAGCCGCTCGCCGCGTTGGCCGCAGCGGCCGCATCTACCTCAAGAGTGCGAATGGGCACGTCCGTACTGCTGGCTGCGCTGCGCCATCCAGTTCTCCTTGCGCAGACAGCCGCAACGGTGGACCTGTTGTCGGAAGGTCGGCTCACTTTGGCGATAGGTGTTGGCGGCGCTTTTACCGACGCGCAGCAAAACGAGTGGGCGACAGCGGGCGTGGATAAACGAACCCGCGCGACTCGGGTAGAAGAGATAGTCGAGGTCATGCGCGGGCTGTGGTCAGGCGATCCCATCACGTTCCACGGCAAGCACTTCGATCTCGATGAGGTGAGTCTCGGGTATCGCCCGCACCAGCGCCCCGGAGTGCCGATTCTCCTGGCGACTCATTCCGGAGAGGGACGGGACCGGCAACCGGCGCGTGCAGCTCGCCTCTCAGACGGGATCATCTCGATTTCAGACAGCCCGGAAGAGTTCGCATCTGTCAGGGCAAGGGTGGCCGAGGAGGCCGTTGCGATCGGCCGATCGCCGGACGAACTGAGGTCGGTCTACTACATGACCGTCAACCTGGACCCGGATGCCGCCCGTGGCAAAGAAGAGGGCGTGCGTTGGGTGACGGACTATTACGGCCTGAACTTCTGGGGCGACCGATGGGGTCCATACGGCGACACCGAGGGCGTTATCGAACGTATTCGGCAGTTCACCGCTGCCGGGGCTGACGAGGTGATCGTGCGGTTCGCGTCGTACGACCAGCCGCGCCAGATGGAGCTGTTCGCGAAGCGCGTGCTCCCAGCTTTCCGCTGATCAGGGCACTGAGCTGGAGGGCTGAATTACCGAGACGCCGAATACGAAATGACCACCCGAAACTAAGCGTTTCCTTGAGCACGCTCGGCGTGATGGATACCACGGCCGCAGTTCTGACAGAGGGTTCCTAGAAGAGCAGGATCTACCTGATTCGGACATTCGCAGGCATCACAGTGACACCATGGCCAGTGGCTGTTCACGGTGGCGCCATCGAGCGCCGATTTCAGCTCGCAGGCGAAGTCGTGATAACCGGTCGACCTGGCGGCCCCGCAGGACGGACAGCATGAATTGCCATCAGCTGTCGATCCTTCCCACTCAAGCCGTTGAACAACGGCGAGCAAACGGGAAAACGCCTCGTTCCCCCCGTTGCCGGGAGTCTGATCTTCGGTCACTTGCAGCCTCGTACGGGATGTTGTGTCGGATCGAGCTCACGGCCTTATGAACCACAGCCGTCCACGATGGGGCCGATTGTAAACGAGACCTCCTTAGTTTCAGATGCGACGCAGGTGGTGGTTGGGTGCTTTTATTCCGACTGACGACTTGTGAACCGGAGTTACCCCATGCCGCTGCGGGCGCGCCTCTGCTACTCTTCGATCTCTTCATTGGCCGTCTTACCGGCCGCTGCGGTGGCATCCTGCTCGCCGATTTCCACCCCATCGCCTTCCATACCTTCGGCCCATTCGCGACCGCCGCTTGAACCCTGTGCTTCATCCCCGTTTTCCGCTGCGCACTGAGGCCCGCCCAGATCCGGGTCGACCCAGCTTTCCCCCCGAGACCGGCAACGATGGCCTGCAAGAGTCGTTCCCCGTTGTCACCCTTGCGCCGAAGTATGGCTGACCAACCCGGTTCGACGGCTGCCGTGGCGATCCTTGGACCCTGCGGGTAACCTTCCGGGGCGATCATGATCAGGTGCGCTTCCGGGCACGCTTCCGGGCACGCTTCCGCCAGGTCCCGGGCCAGTGGGAGGCCTGCTGGATTCCAGATGGGATCCACGTCGACAATTGTCACGTCTGGCTTCATGCGGAACGCCGTTCCCGGTGCGTAATTTCGGGCCGACAGGGCCTGTGCGATCCATATATCGCTCCGGGTGGAAAGTCGAGTCGTGACGAACTTGTGGAGCGTTTCGGAGCCCGCTACAAAAACAGCCGTCCTGCCATCGTGAGGCCTGAGCGCCCGGCGAAGGGGTCGTTGAGCAGGTCCGCG
>Ga0066376_10000505_pt1 | contig 36208 bp, 29 predicted proteins | sample Knorr_S15_td_Bot_FD_77009 | JGI IMG/M metagenome (GOLD analysis project Ga0066376, IMG submission 77009) | Marine microbial communities from Southern Atlantic Ocean transect - Knorr_S15_td_Bottom_ad_5009_LV_A | ecosystem: Environmental > Aquatic > Marine > Oceanic | place: Southern Atlantic... | reverse complement strand
TGCTGCTGCTGTTGCTGTTGCTGTTGCTGTTGTTGCATGGCCATCTGCTGTTGCATCGCCAGTTGCTGCAACTGCTGTTGCTGCAACTGCTGCTGCTGCTGCTCGTTGGGGATCACGGTCGTGTCGCCGGAGAGCATGGCGGTGTTGCTGGCCGAATCGATCTGTCCGATCGCATCGGCGGGCAAGTCGATCATCGTGTCGCCCGATGCGGGTTCCTCGAGCGCGTCGTCTTGGAGCACATCGTCCGATGCGGCCGCCTCGGTCGGCTCGCTCGCCTCGGCCGGCTCGCCGGATTCGGAGGCTACCGGTTCAGCGGCTTCGGTTTCAGATTCGGAGAGCATCACTTCGAATTCCAGCGGGCCGACCGCGACGCGGTCTCCTTGGTTGAGCTGGAGTTGGCCGGTGATGGGTTCGCCGTTGACCAGTGTCCCATTGGTACTGCCGAGGTCTCGTACCCTCAGGCAGAACGCATCGAGAGTAAAGCAGCAGTGGTGGCGGCTGACCGACTCGCTGTTAGGACGCAAGTGGCAGTCCTGCTCGCGACCGATCAGGAACTTGCGATCCACTTCCAGCGGGATCAACTTGCCGTCGTGCCGTCCCCCGACGGCTTTCAACTCAGCTCGCAGCATCCCAACCGTACTCCGCCCGTGTGCCCGACCGAAGGCTTGTCAGTTTCAGGCTCCGCCCATCATCTGAAATTCGTCCTTGATCCGCTTGTTCCGAGGCCCGTGTTAGGAATCGCGAATGAAGCTGACAATAAAACAACCCGGTCACGCGTCGCGGCGGTCCGTCAGGAGAGGTCCGCACGAGGCGAACTCATCAGAAGACGGGACGGCCTGGAGACGTGGAGATTTCGCGGGGAAAGATAGGATAAGTCCCGCATTTGCACGGTACTGGGATCGTCGAAAAATGTCAACGAATTTGGCCCCATGTCTTCACTTTTGGGCACACCGCAAAACACGAGTCCCTACGATCCGGACCGAGTCCGCAGACCTGCCAGGTTCCCGGCGGCGAGTCCTTCGATCTCGGTCCGCTCGGACTCGCTGAGTGGTTCCAGGGCGGCCTGCCACTGTAGCGACTCGGAAATCGCCCGGGCCATCGTCTCGGGAAAGTCCTCCGGCAGGGTCAAACCGGCGACCAGGTCGAGCAGGCCGGGGAATTCGGGGGCATGAGGCGATTGGTGCAGCAGCAGGCTGCCGTGTTGGAGGATGGCACCTCTGCGTCTTCGTTGTGCACTGCCGAGCACCTTGTGGCCTTTGCAGATCACGTCTTCGTCGGCGGCGCGAGCGAAGCAGAGTGCGGGCTGGTCGTGCTGAGCCACGTGGCCCCTGAGTCCCAACTCCGGAATCTCCTGACCCGAGCATGCGGAGATCTGATCGACGAGCGCCTGGTGGATCCGAGCGTAGAGCGGAAGTCCGCGGCTGTTGCGGGTGTCTTGGGGAGGGACCACGCACGAGTAGGTCCATTCGAAGTGATGCACTATGGCTCCACCGCCGGAGAGCCGATGGACTCGATCGAGACCTTCCACGAGCGGGCTGTCGTCGAGAGAATCGGGTTGCTGAAAGTAGCCCAGTGAGACTGTGGGTCGGGACCAGGCGTAGACACGCACTGTGGCCTGTCCGGTCCGCAGGGCCGATTCGAGCAGCCACTCATCGCAGGCCATGTTCCACGGACCGGTGTGGGCCGTCCCGACTTCGACGATTCGGCAGTCCATGTTCGAGCGGTTCAAGAGGTCCGAGAGGTTCATCAGGCGTCGACGTCGTCATCCGGCGACCAGGAGAGCACCGGCTGGCGGGCGGCCCGGACATCGTCGGGGCGACTGACGGGTGTTGCGTGAGGTGCCTGGCGAAGAAACTCGGGATCCTCTCCGGCGATCTCGTGCAGAGTCGCCGCGAAGGCATCGAGCGTGGCCTTCGATTCGGTTTCGGTGGGTTCGATCATCATCGCCTCGGGGACCACCAGCGGGAAGTAGATGGTCGGAGCGTGGAAGCCGAAGTCGAGCAATCGCTTGGCGATGTCCATGGCCGTGATACCGCGCTGTTGCTTCAGGTCCGAGGCCGAAGCGACAAACTCGTGCATGCAGTGCTCCCCATACGGAACGGGGAGCACGTCGGCGAGCAGAGTCTTGAGGTAGTTGGCGTTGAGCACCGCGTGCCGAGCGGCCTGGCGGACTCCGTCCCGGCCGAGCGTTCTGAGGTAGCAGTAGCCTCGCAGCAGGATCCCCACGTTGCCGAAGTGGCTGCGGACCCGACCGATCGAGCGGGCGGGGGTGTCGAGTTCGAATTGGGGCTGACCGAGGTCGTCGGTGGTGCGGGTGACGATCGGTCCGGGGAGGAATTCGGCAAGATCCTCGCGGACCGCGATCGGGCCGGCTCCGGGCCCGCCGGCTCCGTGCGGGCCGGTGAAGGTCTTGTGGACGTTGTAGTGCATCATGTCGCCGCCGAAGTCGCCGGGCCGCGTGACGCCCATGATCGCGTTCATGTTGGCCCCGTCGATGTAGACCAGTCCTCCCGCGTCGTGCACCCGCTCGGCGATCGCCTCGATCTGAGTCTCGAACAGCCCCAGCGTATTGGGGTTGGTGATCATGAACACCGCGGTCCGCTCGTCGAGTTGTCCGGTGAGTTCATCGAGGTCGACGAGTCCGCCGGGGCTGTTATTCAGCTGCACGCATTCGAACCCGGCGATCGCCGCGCTGGCGGGGTTGGTGCCGTGGGCACTCGAGGGGAAGATGACTCGAGTGCGAGATTCCTGCCGCGAGCGGAACCAGGCCGATGCGACCAGCAGCGAGGCCAGTTCGCCTTGGGCCCCGGCGGCCGGTTGCAGTGACACCGCCGGCAGCCCGGCGATCTCGGCAAGCATCTCCTGCATGTCGTGCAGCAGCCGCAGCATGCCCTGCTGGTCGCAGGTCCTCTGGTAGGGGTGCAGGTCGACGAGGCCGGGCAGTCGCGCGAGCCGTTCGTGCCGCTTGGGGTTGTACTTCATCGTACAACTGCCCAGCGGATAGAAGTGGGTGTCGACCGACATGTTGAGTGTCGAGAGGTTGAGGTAGTGGCGGATCACGTCCGGTTCGGTCAACTCGGGCAGCTCGGGTCCCTCACCCTGCAGGCGGTGAGCCGCGGGGATCAACTCGTCGATCGGTCGCTCGGGGACGTCCGAGTCGGGGTAGCAGGCGGCTCGTCGGCCCGGTTGCGAGAGGTCGAAGAGCAGTTCGGTAGCGAGCGTATTGCGCATGGGATTCAGGCGGGTTTACCGAGAGTCTGTGGAGTGTCTGAGGTGGCGGGTGTTGCGGCGAGCGACTCGACGAGTCGATCGATTTCCTCGCGTGTCCGCTGCTCGGTCACGGCGACCAGCAGTGCCTGGTCGGCGGCCTCACCGAGTGATTCGCGGAGTCGGGGGAAGCGTCCCAGTGCGGGTCCGAGGTCGAAGCCGGCGGTGGCGGCCCGGTCGATCAGTTCCGTCGCGTCCCCGTGGTATCTCAGGGTGAACTCCTTGAAGAACGGCCGCGAGAACATCAGTTCCAGCCCGGGCAACTCTCCGAGCCTCTCGGCGGCGTAGTGAGCCTTTCGGCAGCAGAGTTCGGAGACGTCGCGGAGTCCCTGTCGTCCGAGCAGAGCGAGGTAGACGGTGGCCCTGAGTGCCAGCAGGCCCTGGTTGGTGCAGATGTTGGAGGTCGCCTTCTCGCGGCGGATGTGCTGTTCGCGGGCCTGGAGGTTGAGTACGAAGCAGCGGCGGCCGTGCTGGTCGACGGTCTGTCCAATCAGGCGGCCGGGCATCTGTCGCACGTGCTTGTGCCGGCAGGCGAGGATACCCAGGAAGGGGCCTCCGTATTGAGCAGGAATCCCCAGCGACTGGCCCTCGGCCACCGCGATGTCGGCACCGCAGACGGCCGGTGACTTGAGCAGTCCCAGGCTGATCGGGTCGAAGCTGGCGATGGCCAGGGCGCCGACATCGTGAGCCGCCTGGCAGAGCGATTCGAGCTCCTCGAGTGCACCAAACACGTTGGGCTGCTGGATGACCAGGCAGCTGGTTTCCGAATCGAGCGAGTCGCGAACGACCTGGACGTCTGCCGCGCCCTCGGGCGTGGCGATCACGTCGAGCTGACATCCGAGGCCTCCGAGGTAGGTCTCGAGGATCTGCTGGTACTCGGGATGCAGCGACCCGAGTACCACGACTCGATCGTGGCGTTTGGTGGCCCGCATGGCCATGAACACCGCCTCGCTGACGGCGGTTCCGCCTTCGTAGAGGCTGGCGTTGGAGACATCCATTCCGGTCAACTGGCAGATCAGTGACTGGAACTCGAAGAACGCCTGCAGGCTGCCCTGGCTGGCCTCGGCCTGGTACGGAGTGTAGGCGGTGTAGAACTCGCCTCGGGATGCGATCTCGTCCACCGCAGCCGGGATGAAGTGGTCGTAGACTCCGCCCCCCATCAGGCAGACCCTCGAGGAGGTACCGTGGCAGGCGGCGGCCAATTCGCGGAGGTGGGTCTCGAGTTCCGGTTCGGACATTCCGACGGGGAGATCGAGTGGTCGGTCCAGCTGCAGGTGATCGGGGATCTGTGCGAAGAACTCCTCGATCGACTCCACCCCGATCGTCTCGAGCATCGTGCGGATGTCGTCGGGGGTGTTGAAGAGGTAAGCCACGCGTTGTCTCGTTTGCGGAACGGCGGTGACTGTTGGGGAGACTAGTGGCTGGCGGAGTTGCAGTGATCGCGGTAGCCGGCTTCGTCGAAGAGGTGGTCGGCGGCCGAGGTATCGGTGACGGCCAACTTGATCATCCAGCCGCGGCCGAAGGGATCCTCGCTCAGCGCGTCAAGATCGTCGGGCAACGAGGTGTTGATCTCGATCACCTCACCTGAGATCGGTGCGTAGAGATCACTGACCGCCTTGACACTCTCGACCTCGCCGAAGATCTCACCCGCTGCCAGGACCGTCCCCATCTCGGGCAGCTCGACATAAACCAGGTCGGTCAGGGCTTCGACGGCAAAATCGGTGATGCCCACCGTCGCGGTGTGTCCGTCGAGCCGCAGCCACTCGTGGCTGTGCGTGAACTTCAAGTTGGCAGGGTCCATCGTTGTCAAACTCCGTTTTGCCCGCGTGTGCGTCCCTGTCTGTGACCCTGTCTGTGACCGGCCGGTGTCATTTCGATTAAAAATGAGATTCCTGTCAGGCGATGGCAGGGGGCGAGTTGGGCGGGTACCCGGGGTGGCTACTCCGAGACCGGCGCCGACTGCTGTTGAGGCTCGTGTTCGGCGATCTTGTCGACCCGCCGAGCATGTCGTCCTCCCTCGAATTCCGTCTCGAGCCAGATCTCGATCATGCGGTTGACCAGTCGATCTCCGAGCAGGTCGGCCGAGAGGCACAGCACGTTCGAGTCGTTGTGCCGCCGGCTCATTTCCGCCGTCAGGTCATCGTGGCAGTTGGCCGCACGCACTCCGGCGAACTTGTTGGCGACAATGCACATCCCCATCCCGGTCCCACAGATCAGGATCCCTCGATCGGCAGTCCCCTCGGCGACGGCGCTCGCGACTTCCGCCGCGAAGTCGGGGTAGTCGACGCTTTCGCTGGAATCGGGGCCGCGGTCGAGGCCGTCGTGTCCGAGTTCACTCAAGAGCGCAAGCACCATGCCCTTGACGGTGAAACCGCGGTGGTCGCTGGCAACGGCGATCTTCATGGTTGTTGTGTCGAGAAGTTCGGGTCAAGAAATGGACAGGGTCGTGGTGGTGGCCCCTCAGCCTCCAGGAGCAAACAACTCGTCGATCAGAGCTTCGAGGTGAGTTTCGATTTCCCGGCAACAGGCCGCGTAGACGTCCGACGACCCTCCAATCGGGTCGTCGATATCAGTTCCGTTGGGGTCGAGCAGCCGGACCCGGGCTGCGGCGTCGGGCCAGGTATTGAGGATCGAATCGCGGTGTCCTCGCGTCATCGCCACCAGGTGATCGGCCTGGACCGCCAACTCGGCGGTCAGTGGCTGGCTGACGTGCGAAGCGGATTCGATACCCCTTTCCCTGAGACTCTCGGCCGCTTCCGGGCTGATCGAGCTCCCTCCGTAGGTGCCGACTCCGGCCGAACCCACCAACAGACCTCGGTCCACCAGTTCCTCGTCCGGGCATTGTAACCGTTGAGCCGCCAATTTGCGAAACAAGGCTTCTGCCATCGGAGACCGGCAGGTGTTTCCGGTACAGACAAACACCACGACGCGGCAGGCCATCCGAGCCACCGTCGCCGCCCCCACCGCACCCTCGCGAGTGATCTCCCACTCCTGCCCGTCGACCCGGATTCTGGTGTCACCTCCGGCATAACGCGAGGGTCCGGCCTGGAGCATGACCGAGGCGGATTCGGTGCAGCCGACGACGACCTCACCGGCATCGGTCACCGGCAGCGGTCGGGCCAGCAAGGGCGAGTCGGCCAGGTCGAGCAGTCCCCGTGGCACCTCGTGAGCCGGGACCCGGACTCCCAGCCGCTGCCGCTGGGTGACCCGCTCCCAGAACGCGGGACTCCAGCGATCCGGAGCGGTGGCTTGAGGGTTGAGTTCCAGGACGACTGGAGCCGGCCAGCAGCGACGAGCCAGCCTCAAGGTCAGCTCCCCCGGACCCGGTGGGTCCTCGATCAGCTGCAGCAGGCTGAGGGCATCGGTGCCCAGGACGATAGGATCGAGCGGATCGAGCGGATCGAGCGGATCGCGAGGCAGCGTTGCTTGCAGCAGCCGGTCGGTGGCATCGGGATTGCAGATCGACGCGAGCAGTTGATAGCCGGCTTCGTCGGGCACGGCGACGAGGTCGCCGTTTGCGATCGCTTCGGCCGCACGGGTGACCGCCCTGGCCACCGCCTGTTCGTCACCGCCTCGGATGTCGAATTGCTCGGGCATCACAACTCAGCTGTCCCCCCGAGTGGGCCTCAGTCGGCGTATCGCTCACGGCTCCAGTCCCGGGCCAGTTCGACCAGGGTCTCGAGCGTCTGGTGGTTGGCGCTGCAGGCGACGATGCCCGGCAGCCGCAGCATGTCGGCTCGCTGGTCCATCCACAAGTCGTCAAAATCCACGCTCCGTCCATCGTGAACCCAGACCGCATCGCCGCCCAGGATCCGGGCGATCTGCAACGAGACCGGGAAGTCGTAGATGTTGGGCGAGTGGATCAGCGAACCGCCGAAGCGACCGTCGGCCAGCAGAGGATAGATACTGCCGGGCATGTCATCGGGTGCGACTCCCTGGAGACCCGTGGCGGTCACATCCTCGGCTCGAGCGGCGTCGTGTTCCTGGAAGCCGATCAGGTAGATCCGATTCGAATCGGGCCTGCTGTCGGGATCGACCGGTTCGATCGCATCGAGGGCTGTTCGAGCCGGTGTCAGGGTATTGTCCGGCCCGCAGCGGATCGTGTCAGCGATCGCTTCCACCCACGTGCCCGACTCACCCATCTCGGGCAGGTAGACCAGCGAGTAGTGCAGCGTGTCGCGTGTTCGCAGCGAGAGCATCACGGCGTAGCCGTCGCCGGTCTGGTCACGGTATTGCCTGGTGCCATCGATCGGGTCCAGCGCGATCGTCCAGGGGGCGTCCTCGGCGAAGAGGTCCAGGTCACCGTTCTCCTCCTCCGCCTCGATCCTCGCCTGCCGGAACAGCGGATCCCGATCCCGCAGGGCTCCGACCAGGATCTCCTGGACACCGATGTCGGCGAGGGTCAGAGCGTCGGTCAGGTGGCTGCCGGAGGTCTTGCCGGGCAGCGAGATGTTGAAGCCGCGGATCTGCCGGGCCAACGCACCCCCCCAGCGCAGCACCTCGGGCATCTCACGCGACAGCGCTGTGGTGAGATGAGTGAGTTCCATCGAGTGCTCTGAGCTGGCGGATCCGGGGTGGCAGACCGAGACTAACGCATTGGGTGCGGTGAGGGAATCGACCCGCTTGGCCGGGTGTGGGGCAGTGAGTAGGATGCCGGAGACGAGAATGAGGGCGGAGGAAATCTATGACCAAGCATGCCATGAGTCGACCCCGGACACGCGGCCTGGCCGTGTCGCTGATCTCGCTGATCTCGCTGATCTCGCTGATCACGCTGATCCCCTGCAACGGACTGCTGCTGGCCGCTCATCCCCACGCGGCTCCCGGAGTCACCAGCCTGACCAACCCACGTGTCGTCTACCGCAAGAGCTCTGTACACCACGTCGTGTTGCAGGCTGGTGACGTGACCGCGGTGATCGTCGACAACAACGCGGTCACCGGCGGCCCGTTGCTTGCCAATCACCGTGCCGGCTACAACGGCGTCGCTCAACTGACTCACAAGAAGCGCCCCGCCAACATCTTCCGAGCCCCCTACGCGGGTTTGAATTACGAGCACATCCACGACGGCACGCTGGCGGTCTCGGCTGAAAAGTTCGAGCCCAGGGTCTCGCCCCTTGAGCTGCGAATCGTCGATCGCAGGACCGTCGAACTGTACCAGCCACCGACGAAGAACTGGAAGCTGGAGAGTTGTGGTCGCTACCAGCTGCTCGAGGATGGTTCGCTGGAATACACCTTCGAGTGCATTCCACGGGCCAGGACGTTTCGCCAGGGCTACATCGGGCTGTTCTGGGCCAGTTACATCGACAGTCCCAAGGACAAGGCGATCCATTTCCGCGGCCGACGTGTCGAGGCCAAGCAGGGCAGTGACTGGATTCGTTGGCTGTCGCCTGCTCACGGAGTCGCCAGCACCCATCCGCCGGCGGGGGCCCGGTTGCCGAAGGTGGTCGAGGGGTTTCCGCTGACGTTGGTCAATCATCCCTCGCCGTTTGTCTACCGCGCACCGTGGTACTACGGGGTCAGCCACGGGATGGCCCTGGCGCAGGTCTTCCGGGCGCGAGACCGGATCTGGATGGCCCAGTCACCGACCGGCGGTGGCCAGACCAACCCGGCCTGGGACTTCCAGTGGTTTGTCCCCGACTACCGGGTGGGCCAGGCCTACGGGTTCGTGATGCGAATGGTCTACGTGCCGTTTTCGAGCCGCGAGCAGCTCGCCGGCGCGGTCCGGCCTCATCTCGAGGCACTCAACCGGTCGCCCGAGCGTGACCGCCGGCGTGGGACTCGATAAAGGCCATCAGCCGGTCGGCGACATCGATCGAGTTGACTCGGGCCAAGGCCCGCCAGCCGGGCACCGCGTTGACCTCGAGCACCATCCGTGACCCATCGGGCCCGCTGATCAGGTCGATCCCGGCCAGGCAGGTGCCGGTGGCTACGGCGGCGGCCCGGGCCAGCTCGATGTCCTCTTCGGCCGGAGTCCACGCCTGGGCCTGGCCCTGTTGTGAGATGTTGGTCCGAAAGTCCTCTCGAGACCATCGCCTCATGCCCCCGATCAACTCACCGTCGAGCAATAGCACCCGGTCGTCGTAGCCGCCGTGATCGATGAAGGACTGCAGGTACAGCACCGAGTCGACTCGTTCGAGCGTGCGGAAGGTCCTCAGGGCCAACTCGGGATCACTGACCCGCACGATCCCTCGGCCCTCGGACCCGAAGATCGGCTTGACCACCACGTCTCCGCCGAGCAATTCGAAGGCCTCCAACGCCGTCTCGGAACTCTCGCAAACCACCGTCGGCGGCACGGGCAGACCGGCCGACTGCAGTCGTGCTGTCGAGAGATACTTGTCGACGGCGCATTCGATGGCGCGGGGGGAATTGAGCACGGTGACGCCGAGTTGTTCGAGGCGGGCCAGGGCGTCCATGCGGAAGACGACCTGTTCGAGTGATCCCGGAGGCATCGTGCGGACGATGACCGCGTCGGCACCGTCGAGTCCGTTCTCGGAGTCGACGACGGTTTCGTCGACGGATCCGGGGGATCCGGGGGATCCGGTGGCCAGCGACGCAGAGATCCGCGGGAAACGAATCCCCACGCAGTCGTGCCCGCGGAGTGTGGCGGCACGGGTGAGGTCTTCGAGGTACCAGCTGCCGGGATTACTGAGGACGGCGATCCGCACGCTGTGTGTCCAGGACGTGAAAGTGATGTTTTGCCGGGGGGGTCAGACCCCGAAACTCTCGCAGAGGATCTCCGACTCGACGGCGCCAAAACTGTGCACGTGGCCACTGTCGGTATTGATGAAGCGGATCACCGCCGGGCTGAACAGGTGAGGGTCGATGGCGTAGAAGTCGTTTCCGGCGTCGGCGAAGATCTCCAGGAACGGGCGTCCGTGGGCGTTCGAGGCCGACGAGGGGACTCGAGGGCCGATTTCCTCCAGGGACCCGTCGTCTCCGGTGACCCACAACGTGACGGTCGCTCCGTAGAGAATCGCGTCGTTGGTACGGCCGATGCCCTCCAGGTCGTTGGCAGCGACTGGTGGCAGCGGAGCATTGCCGAAGCCCGAGACGACTCGTGAGACGTCGAATTCGAGCTCGTGCAGCTTGTGCAGCGCCGTCTCGACGCTGCGGGCCACAACCTGGACGGTGCCGGCCTGGCTGGCCGTCGGGGCGACCGCCAACAGGGTCTGATCCGGGGGCACCCCGGTTTTTTCGGAGATGGCCACCACCACCGCCTCGCCGGGCAACTTGCCACTCTCGATTACCCCCACGCACACCCCGGGCGATTCGGTTCCGCCGATATCTTCAAAGAGCGGTTCGCGACCGGCGGCGGCCCGCATCGGTCCCGAGCCCATCCCGAAGTAGTCGTCGACGCTCAGTTGCCAGCCGGCGTACTGGCTCCCCAGGCAGGCGGCCACGGGGGCGTCGGTCGAGACCTCGATCGAGGGCCAGTCGGCAGTGGGCAGTCTGCCCGCGGTCATCGCCACGCGGCCTCGATCGGCCAGGCAGAGCCGAGCCAGGGCGAGACCCGCCTCGAGCCCGCCGGGGACATCGGCTCCGAAATCGAGCACGACGGCGCCGTTGTCGAGCGTCCGCTCGGATCCGCGGAGTTCGTCGAGCTCGAGGCGGATCGTCCCGGCCAGGCGCCAGGCTCGTTCGTTGAGCAGTCCGCCGGGTTCGGTCACTTCGCCGAATCCTTGTCCGTGGTCTCGACGGTGATGTAGGACGGCAGACCCCGCGGCTGGAATCTCATCCGGATCGGACCCTGGCAACATTCGCATCGCTTGATCTCGTACATCGGGATCGAGCAGATGTCGCACCAGTAGTCGAAGTAGTGCCTGACCGGTTTCTGCTTCGGCCGAGTGCTTTTCTTTCCGGTCTTGCCAGTCTTGCCTGTGGTCTTGCTGAGGGCATCGGGTCGATCGAGCGTGAAGACCATCAGGACCTGGAGGTAGGGCACACCGCGTCGGCGGTAGCCGACCAGTTGCACCGGGCGGTTTCTGAGCCGTTTGTCCTGGTAGAACGCCCGGCCTCTCCAATCGGGCACGATCGGGATCAGCTCACCAGCGGTCGTCTCGAGCACCACCAGCTTGTCGAATTCGGCGTTGCTCTTGACCCCGCGTCGCTTCAGGGCATCGCGGAGCATGACCACTTTGCCGGCGAAGAGCCGTTTCCTGATGGCCGTGGGTGCGGAGGGAGTCTTCGGCGTTTGGGCCTTGCCGCCGGCCTGGGCGGCGGTCGTCTGCGGCGGTGCCACGTGGGCAGCGGCTGCCGAGTCGAGCCCAGTCAGCCCACAGGCGAGCAGCGTCAGGAGGATTCGTGCTGAAGCACTCACGAGCCTATTCCGGGGACCGTCCGATCGCGATGAACCGCAGGTTGACCTTGGCCGCCTTGTTCTTGATCCTGGCGGCGGCGGCGACGTTGAGGATCCAGAAATCGTGATCATCGTCGTGGGTCACCGAGGCGGTCTTGATGGCCTTGGCGGCGGGCAGCATCGAGAAGATGGCCGGGTGGGTGGCTCCGGCCGACTTGGCACTCTTGGCCGACAAGTCGTCGAACCCGAAGATCGGCTTGGGGTCCTGGTCGATCTTGGCGGGCAGTGCCAGCAGGAAGTCGGCCAGTTCGCTGGTCCCCAAGTGGTTGCCGTCCTCGGGCTGCTGCCCGTATCTCAGGGTGTAGACACCCGGTTTCAGTTCCTGGCCTCGGAAGTCGGTGTATCCGTTCTTGCCGTGGACCTGGAGCAGCCCGACGAGTTGACCGTTGGTGAAGGGGTACTTGACCGACAGCGACGGCTTGAACTTGTCGCGGATCGCAACGTTCTTGACCAGCCAGACGGTGCAGACGGGTCCCTTGGGGCTGGAGATCTGGTAGCCGGCCGGGTCGATCAGGCTCCCGATCCTGGCAGCGACGCCCTTGGGCACCGCCTTGGTGCGTCCCAGCTTGTGTGCGGGCGCGGCGGCGGTGGCCAGCAGGATCCCCGATGAGATCAGGACGGCGGTCGGAATGAGCAAGGCGGGAAGCGCGGCGCGTTTCATCGCGTGAGGCTCCTTGGTGGTGTGCAGATCCGGTTGGGTGACTCTCATTGTAAACGCTGACCGCACTCCAGTCATCGCTCGCCCTTTATTGGTGGCCGATTGGTGGCCGGTTGGTGGCCGGTGAGGAATGACAAATGACCAACAGGCGAGATCCGGCTGCCGGGCCGAATGTCGCCTGTGGTGCGGGCCGTGCCTGGCCTCTAGCGACGGAAGGTCGCCAGGAAGGCACTGGGGGTCCCGAAGTCGGTGAACCTCCGGTTGAGTCCCTTGCCCTGGTAGGAGAGCTTGAGGCTGAAGGCAGGGCTGAAGTTCTCGACCTTCGTCAGCGGCTGGTAGTAGACCACCTCGTTGGTGCAGGTGCAGTCACTCTGTTTCAGAGCCCGGGTCGTGATCTCGGCGACCTTACCGGCGGTGAACCTGGCCTGCTTGGTCAGGTGGTTGTTCTTGAGCTCGATCGGAGTCCGCTGGATCTTGACCACGTTCTTGGTGTAGGTCTTGGCGGTGTCCTTGACGAAGTCGACCAGGGCCGCGTACTGCTCGGGAGTCGCCTTCGAGTCGATCAGGATCACGGCGTTCATCTTGCCGGCTCGCATCGGGAAGATCCCGTCATAGCCAATCGTGCTCTCGGCCGTGACGATCACCGCGGCGCCCAGGCCATCGACGCGGACACCCTTCCACTCGCCTTTGTCGATCTTCCAGGCCATCAGAGCTTCCTTGCCGGCGAGGCCCATTTCGGCGTTGGCGAAGCAGGGTCCGGTGTAGACGCTGCAGGTGCGTGCTTCGAGGTATTCGCCGGAGATGTTGGCGGCCTGTCCGCTGGTGGCGAAGACGAAGAGCAGTGCGAGGGCCAGGCTGAGTTGACGCATGTCCGAGATCCTCCAGATCGCCGTTTTCAGGCAGGTGGGTTGTCAGTGGATCCCCGATTCTCTCACGGGTTGCCGACCTCGTCAACGTGATGCCTGGGAATTCGCATCCTGCGTTGAAAAACACCCCGCCTGGCCCATTGCGAGGGCCAGGCGGGGTGCTGCGATTTCGGCGGTCAGAGTCGTATCGAAAGGGACCTAGGTGGTCTCGTAGCAGCTGCGGGCGGCATCGGTGCAGTGTTCCGCGTCGCAGAGCCGGTCATCGGGGCCGTAGATCGTCTGGGTCTTGCCGCACCAGAAGTGACCGTCTCCGGTTGCCTTTTCACCGGGCGGCATGCCGGCGTTGGTATAGAGCCCCTTGGAGAGGAGCTGTTGGCAACGGGTGGCCGTGTTGTCGAGAACGTTGAGTTCTTCGGTCTTGGTGGTCATGGTTTACAGAACTCCTTCCAGCATATCGGCCGCCGCGAGCACGGCTCGTTTGACGGCCGTCTTGGCCAGTTGCACCTTGTAGCCGTTGTCCCTGAGTGGAGTCGCAGCCTGGACGGCGATTTCGCCGGCCCGCGTGGCGGAGACTTCATCGACGCTCTGGCCGATCAGGCTCTGGGCGGCTTCATGAGCGACCCAGGGCATCGGAGCCACGTGCCCCATCACGATGCTCGCTTCCCGCACGACACCTCGATCCAGATCGATGGTGACGGCGGCGGCGGCCAGGGGCCAGTCGAGCCCTTCCATCTGCAGCACCTCGTAGGTCGAGCTGATCTTCTCCTCGGCCGCCGGCAGGCGGACGTGGGAGATCAACTGGCCGGGCTTGAGAATCGAGACGCCCTGGCTCTCGACATTGGGAGTCACAAAGAAGTGCTCAAGCGGCAACCACTCGCTGGCATCAGGCTCGGGCCCAATCACTCTCACGTCGGCGCCCCAGGCGATCAGTGCCGGAGCGAATCTCGCGGCGCTGACAAACTTGGCAGGCCCCTGGTTGCCCAGGATGGCGTGGTAGCGGTTGTCGCCTGACGCGACCAGCGATTCTCCGTCTTCGAGTGCCAGCAGTCCGTAGCCGTTGCGATAGAACCAGCAGTTGGGCTGGTGGCAGAGATCTCCACCGAGGGTGCCCATCTGCTGGATCTGGATGGCTCGGACCCCGTCGACGACATCAGCCAGCGACCGGTAGTTCTCCAGCAGCGGGCTCGCGGCGATCTCTTCGAGCGTAGTCAAGGCACCGATTCGGACCCCGCCACCGTCCTGGGTGACGCCGTGCATCGATTCGACCTGCTTGATGTCGACGACGCGTTGGGGCTCCTGCAGGTCGTCCTGCAGCAGCGAGATCAGGTCGGTGCCTCCGGCCAGTACGGCCGTATTGGCGTCGTGGTCATTGAGCAGATCCAGAGTTTCACTCTCGGTCTGCGGTCGTGCGTATTCAAAAGGTCTCATGCTTGAGCTCCTTTCAGAGCCTCGAGGACTCGCTGAGGAGTCAGCGGCTGGATGGGTACGCGGACGCCGGTCGCGTTGGCGACGGCGTTGGAAATCGCGGCCCCGGTGGAGATGACCGGGGGTTCACCCAATCCCACCACGCCCCGCTCGTACTCGCTGTCGGGCTGGTACATGTGAACGACCAGTTCGCCGATGTCACCGATCCGCGGCAACTTGTAGTTCTCGAGGTCGGCGTTGATGAACCGTCCGGTGCGGTTGTCCATCACGCGTTCTTCGGAGAGTGCGTAGGCGATGCCCATGATCAGGCCACCGTAGACCTGGCTGCGAGCGGTCAGTTCGTCGATGATCAGGCCGCAGTCCTGCACCGCGACCAGCTTGTTGATCCTGACGATCCCGGTCTCGATATCGACGGAGACGTCAGCCATCTGGACGCCGGCGACTCCCGATGAGGTCAGGCCGTCGTTCTTGGGTCCCTGTCCCTGGACTTCCAGGGGCATCGGGCCCAGCAGTCCACAGGCCTGTTTCCAACTGCAGACGGCTTTTCCGGCCGAGAGAATCTTGCCGCCCTTGGCGGTCAGTGAATCGGCCGGCACCTTGTGCTTGGCGGCGACCAGGTCGTAGATCTTCCACAGCGCTTCGAGTCCCGCACGGCGGAGCGGTCCGGAGACGCCGCCGACGGTGATCGATCCCCCGGAGGGGTTGGCCTTGGGATAGGAGTTGTTCCCGATGTTGACCTTCACGTCGGCCACGCCCAGTCCGAAGGTCTCGGCCAGGGTGATCGCGATCACGGTACGGGTTCCGGTCCCCAGGTCCTGGCTGCCCAGGAAGGTTTCGACCGCTCCATCGGGGTGCACCTTGACGGTACAGGTGGTGGCTCCCGCGCGTCCGCCCCAGCGGTGCAGGGCCATGCCCAGTCCGCGTTTGACGGCGCCTTTGCCACTCCCCTTGCCATGAGCGTGCCACTTGGCCTTCCAGTCGATCAGCTTCGCACCGATCTTCATCTCCTCGGCGTAGACATCCGGCTTGGGCGTCTTGTCGAGGTTCTTCATGAAGATGTCGTAGCTGTTGGCTCCCATCTTCGCCGCCAGGTCATCGATGACCGTGTCGGTGACCGCACACAGTTGCGGGTGCGGGGGAGCTCGCCAGGCCCGGTTGGGGCCGGTGTTGGTCGAGATCCCCGTCGCCTTGCGGTTGCGGTTGGGGATCCCGTCGAAGCAGTAGGGGAGTTGCCCCAGTGAGATCGTGCTGCCGGCGATGCCGCTGGTGCCCCAGTGGTGGCTGTCCCAGACGGTGATGTTGCCTTCGGCGTCGGCTGCGATCGTCACCTCGATGAAGCCGCTGGGACGTGTCCCACCAATCTTCATCTCGGTGGCCCGATCGAGCATCAGCCGGACCGGCTTGCCGGCCTTCTTGGAGAGCTGAGCACAGGCCACGCCCCACTGGTCGACCGCGAACTTCGACCCGAACCCGCCTCCGATGTAGTCGCAGGTGATCGAGACGTTGCTGGCGTCCAGGCCCAGCGGGCCGGCGAACTGGCCACCGGTTCCCGAGACGTTCTGGGTCGAGAGGTAGACGTTGAGCTTGTCCTCGCCGTCCCATTCGCAGTGCGAGCCGTGAGGCTCCATGCACATGTGCGAGATGGTTACGATGCCGTAGTAGCCCTTATGGACGTGCTTGGCGGCCTTCAGAGCCGCGGCCACCTCGCCCTTCTGGTTGTCACCGAGCGGCTTGGTCCGCTTGGCAGCGGTGGCACCCCCCAGGTCTTCCTCGTCGACCCAGTGCGGCTTCGCCTCGTAGGTGACCTTGATCGCCCGCACACCGTCCTCGGCCTGCTCGGGCGTATCGGCGGCCACTGCGGCGACGATCGTGCCGTCCCAGCGGACTTCCTTGCCGACTCCGTTGAAGACATGCACGGCGCGGACGCCGGGAGTCTTTTCGGCATCGGCCGTGTCGAGAGTCTTCACGGTCGCGGCCCCGCCCTTGAACGTCAACAGCCGGGCGAACAGCGTGCCGGGGGTGTTGATGTCGGCGGCGTACTTGGCGTGGCCCGAGGCCTTTTCGACGCCATCGATCCGCGTGATGTCACTCCCGATCAGGGAGTTGTCCTTACGTGCTTTCCAGGCAACTTTGCGTTCTGCCATGGTTCACTTCCCCCCCGTTGAGATTTCCAGGGCACAGGCCGTGATGCCCTGGTACGTGCCGCAGCGGCAGATGTTGCCGCCCAGGCCCTTCTGGATGTCACCCAGAGACGCCTTGGGGTTGTGGTCGAGGAAGACTCGGGTGGCGACCACGAAGCCGGGAGTGCAGAACCCACACTGCATCGCGTCGTGCTTGACGAATCCGGCGACGACCGCGTCGACTTTCTCGCCCTGCCGCAGAGATTCGACGGTACGAATCTCCTTGCCCTCGCATTCGATCGCCAGCCGGCTGCCGGCCAGCACGGCCTTGCCGTCGATCATCACCGTGTCGGCGCCGTCGGCAGACCGCTCGTCAACCTCCTTGCAACCGGTCAGGTTCAGAGTGTTCCGCAGGACGTGCAGCAGCGTCACCCGCGGCTCGACCTTGACGGTGTGATTCTTGCCATTGACGTTCAGCGTCACGCTGGTAGCGGCCGCGGCGAAGACGTTGGTCTTCAGGTTCGCGGCCGCAGCTTCCTCGGGACCCTGCGTGGCCACCGCCGTGGCGGTAGCCGCTGCAGCCGATCCCTTCAGAAAGTCGCGACGACTGAAGTCCGGCCTGCTGCGATTCTGATCGTTTCGGTCCCACATGGACTTCACTCTCCTCAACAGTTGCCAAACACGGACTCGCTTCCGAGTCTCCTGAAAGTGCTCCGCATCCTACCGACGCGGTTCCCGGGACTCAAACGTGCGGAACAAAAAAGCCAGCCCCGCAAAGCGCTACCGGGATCAGCCGGCCGCTAGCTCGTCGTTGGAGGTGTCGGTAAGGAACATGCAGCCGGGGGCGTGGGTGATGGCGAAGGGGACCCGAGCGGACTCGAGCACAGCTTGCGGGGTGACGCCACAGGCCCAGAAGACCGGGAGTTCGCTCTCCTCGACAGGGACCCGGTCGCCGTAGTCGGGATCGGACAGGTCGTCGATGCCCAGGAGATGAGGCAGGCCGATGTGGATCGGTGAGCCGTGGACGCGGGGGTATTGCGAGGTGATTTCCACGGCTCGCACTACGTCGGAGGGCTTGTACGGTCGCATCGAGACGACCAGCGGACCGGAAAAGGGACCGGCCGGTTCGCAGGCGATCGACGTGCGGTACATCGGCACGTTGGTCTTCCGAGCCAGGTGCCGCACCTCCAGACCCTCACGTAACAACGCCGCCTCGAAGCTGAACGAGCAGCCGATCAGGAACCCGACCAGGTCGTCGCGCCACAGAGCCGTCACGTCGAAGGGCTCGTCGACCAACTCGCCGTGTTCCCACACCCGGTAGCGGGGCAGGTCGGTGCGGATGTCGGCGGTGGGGGCCATCAGAGCGGGGATCGGGATGCCCGGTTCGGTGACGTCCAGCAGAGGACAGGGCTTGGGGTTGCGTTGGCAGAAGAGCTTGAAGTCGTCGGCATGTTCGGCAGGCAGGATGACGAGGTTGGCCTGGGCGAAGCCCGGCGCCAGACCCGCGGTGTGCTCGGTCCAGGCACCCTCGCGGCAGGCTCGCCGGACCTGCTCGGGTGTCAGGAGTTCTGGAGACGGCTCGTGCTGCATTTCGCCAGTCTAGCAGACTGGTTCCGGGGACTGGCTCCGGAGCCCGTGGCGGAGGTGCCTGTCCCGGTTTCGACAAGCCGCTGCTCAGACAGGGGACAGGCACCTCCGCCACGGGCTGCGGAGCCTGTCCCTGAGGTGGATGCTTTCGGTTAGGATGTGGCTCGGTGGAGAGAGTAGAGAGTCGGGATGGGAGCGGATTGACGATGGAAGAGCAGTTTCCTCGGAACGGGCGTGTTGAGTGGATTGGCGGAGCGGTCGAGCGGAAGGGCGAGATGGTTTCTCGAGAGGAGTGTTGCCTGGAGCCGGGGGTGGGGATCGACGGTGAGCACCATGCCAGCGGTGGTGAGACCCATCGCGAGGTGACGTTGATCCAGCACGAGCACCTCGGTGCGGTGGCGTCGCTGACGGGCCGGGACTCGGTGGACCCTGCGCTCTTGCGTCGCAACATCGTCGTCAGCGGCATCAACCTGCTGGCATTGCAGGAGCGGACGTTTCGGCTGGGCGACGTGGTGCTCGAGGGAGCCGGGCCGTGCGTGCCGTGCAAGCGGATGGAGCAGAACCTGGGGGCCGGCGGCTACAACGCCATGCACGGCCACGGAGGCATCTGTGCCCGGGTGGTGTCCGGAGGCACAGTTCGGGTCGGGGACGTCGTCAGCGAGCCAACTCGATAACCCGTCCCGTCTCGATCCGCACCTCCTCCAACGGCCGGTCCTGGCCGTCGGTCGCCAGGCGGCCGATCGTCAGCAGCGCTTCCAGGCTCGCGTCATCGGCCGTCTTACCGAAGGCGGTGTACTGTCGATCGAGGTGTGGGGCCCGATCCAGGCAGAGGAAGAGCTGGCTGCCGGCGGAGTTGGGATCGCTGGTGCGAGCCATCGACAACACTCCCGCCTCGTGCAGTTGATCGTTGAACTCGGCGTCGATCGTGTACCCCGGACCTCCGGTGCCGGTCCCCTCTGGGCATCCGACCTGGGCCATGAAACCGGCGATCACGCGGTGGAAGACGATCCCGTCGTAGTAGCCGATGCGGGTCAACCCGATGATGTTCTTGCAGTGGCCCGGAGCGATTTCGGGCCAGAGATCCAGAGTGATCCCGCCGAGTGACGTCTGGAATTCGACCTGGTAGCTGGTCGTTTCGAAATTGACACTCTCGATCGCCTGGTCGACTTCGGCTCGGCGGTTTTCGCTCATCAGGGTCTCGCTTGCTGCGGGGTGAGTGGGTGTGAGGGGGGGGCAACGAGGCGTATCGTAGGGGTCCGCCAGCAGGCTCGCCAGTCAGGTTACGACCTCGCGGAGCTGTCGTCTGCGGCCTCCCCGAACCCGCCACCTCCGGGTGTGAGAATCGTCAGCACATCGCCGGGGGCGATGTCGAGTTGGACTTTTCCGCCGAGGTCCACTTCGTCGGACCCGTCGGCGGGTTGGAGCAGGTTGCGTCCGATCTGGCCGGGTTGCCCTCCGTCGAGGCCGAAGGGTGCGGCGGGTCCGCGTCGTTCCGAGAGGATCGAGACGGAGAGTTCTCGGAGAAACTCGATGCGGCGGACGATGCCGTCGCCGCCGGGGAAGCGACCTCCCCCACCGGAACCCACGCGGATCGAAAACTCGTGAACCCGCACCGGATACCTCCGCTCGATCACCTCCACGTCGGTCAGCCGGGTGTTGGTCATGTGGGTGTGCACCGCGTCGGTGCCGCTGGCGTGGGGCGTGGCACCGGCTCCTCCGCAGATCGTCTCGTAGTACCCGAACGTCTCGTCTCCGAAGGTGAGGTTGTTCATGGTCCCCTGGCTGGCGGCCGCCACGCCCAGGGCACCCAGCAGCGTGTCGACCACCCTCTGGCTGGTCTCCACATTGCCTCCCACCACCGCCGCGGAGTGCGACGGATCGGCCTGTTCGGGCGGATTCAGCAGGCACTCGGGCAGGTGGATCGTGACCGGTTCGAGCACGCCGCTGTTGAGCGGTATGTCCTCGTTGATCAGGCAGCGGAAGACATACAGGCAGGCGGCGGTGACGATGGCCCGGTTGGCGTTGAGGTTCGAGTCCATCACTTCGGAGGTGCCGCTGAAGTCGACTTCGGCGGTTTCGCCGGAAATGGCGATCGAGACACAGATCGTCGCCCCGTTATCGAGTTGATCGGTGCGGTGGTAATTGCCGTCGGGAATCGCTCTGAGCGCCAACCTCATCTTCTCGCACGCCGCCCGCTGGATGTGCCCCATGTAGGCCGCGACGACCTCCAGCGAATACCTCTCGACCAACCGCCCCAACTGCACGACTCCGCTGTTGTTGGCCGCGACCTGGGCCGACACATCGGCGAGGTTTTCGGGGACGTTTCGGCTGGGGTGAGTGCCCGATGAGAGCAATTCTCTGAGTTCGTCTTCGCGGGAGACTCCACCGTCGACCAGCCTGAAATTCCTGATCAACACGCCTTCTTCGCCCAGATTCTTCGAAAACGGCGGCATACTGCCCGGGACAATGCCACCGATCTCGGCGTGATGAGCCCGGCTGGCGGTGAAGAACAGCAGGCGGCCGTCGTCGACGTGGTGCACCGGGGTGACGACGGTGACATCCGGCAGGTGCGAGCCGCCGCGGTAGGGATCGTTGGTGACGAACACGTCGGAGGGGGCCATGTCGGGGTTGTCGGCCAGGATCCTCTTGACCGTCTCACTCATCGCACCCAGGTGCACCGGGATATGAGGTGCGTTGACGACCAGGTCACCGCTGGCCGAAAAGATGGCACAGCTGAAGTCGAGCCGTTCCTTGACGTTGGTCGAGAAGCTGGTTTTCTGGAGCGTGAGTCCCATCTGTTCGGCGATCGATGCGAAGAGATTGTTGAAGATCTCGAGCATCACCGGATCGGCTTCGGTCGAAACCTCGGCGACCGCCTGCTCGCTGGCGTCCTGCCGGATCAGCACTTCGTCCCGCTCGGTGATCTCGGCCGAATACCCCGGTTCGATGACGAGTGTCGAAGTCGATTCGCAGAGGATGGCCGGTCCGGCGAAGCGGTCGCCGGGGTGCAGGTCTTCCCGGAGGAAGACGGCGGCCTGGCATTCGCCGCTGTCGAAGATGGCGGGCGTGACGCTGTGGGGCTCGGGCGACCGCTCTACCGCGGCGGAGGACTCCAGCGGGGGATCGGCGGTCGTGCCCACCACCTCGACCCGCGCAGCGGTGACTTCCAACTCGCGTCCCTGGTGGGTGTACCCGTACAGCTGGAGGTGGAGTTCGTGGTAGGCGGCGGCGTAGTCGCCGTCGTCGGGGCAGGGGACCGGGATCGCCGCCTCGATGCCCTGGTAGCGGATTTCCAGAGTCCTGCGTGGTGCCCCAATCCGCTGCTCGGCAATCCCCTCGGCCCTGACCTCCGCCGTCGCACCCGCTTCCAATTCGCTGAAGATCTGCTCGAGGTCATCGAGTGTCGTGGTGTCGAGGGGCCTCAGCACGCTCCGCTGGCCAAATCGCCTCACGTCAGCCAACCCCATCCCGTAGGCACTGAGGATTCCGGCGTAGGGGTGCACCAGCACTTCGCGGATGCCCAGTTCCCGAGCAATCGCGCAGGCGTGCTGGCCACCGGCTCCGCCGAAGGTCACCAGCACGTAATCGGCCGGGTCGTAGCCTCGAGCGACCGAGATGTTCCGGATCGCCCGGACCATGTTGGCCACGGCGATCTGCAGGAATCCTTCGGCGAGTTCCCTGGGTGTGTATCGGCGACCCATGGGCGAGGAGGCGATGCGGTCGCAGAGGGAATCGAGTCGAACGGCGACGGCGTCGGTATCGAGTGGGAAGGGGAAGCGATCGGGGAGGATACGGCCGAGATGCACGTTGAGGTCGGTGACGGTCAGTGGGCCACCCCGCCCGTAACAGGCCGGTCCCGGGTCGGCTCCGGCACTGGTCGGCCCCACGGCCAGCTTGACGCCGTCGAACTCGCAGATGCTGCCCCCGCCGGCGGCGACAGTCTCGATCGCCAGCATCGGCGAGACGATACGGACCCCCGCCTTGGTCGTCTCGAATTCCCGCTCGTAGCTCCCGTCGTACCGCGAAACGTCGGTACTGGTGCCCCCCATGTCGAACCCGATCGATCGCTGGAACCCCGCTCGTTCTGCGACCCGAGAAAACCCGATCACGCCACCGGCGGGGCCCGAGAGAATGCTGTCCTTGCCGACGAAGCGGTCGGCATCAACCAGGCCGCCGGCCGAGGTCATGATTTTCAGCGAACTTGTGCCGAGGGATTGTCGGAGTCGATCGACATACTGGCGGAGGATGGGATTGAGGTAGGCGTCGACGAGTGTCGTGTCGGTGCGGCTGACGATTTTGATCAACGGCGAGAGTCGGCTCGAGCGGCTGATTTCGCGGAACCCCGCCTCGCGGGCCACCCCTTCGACCTGCTCTTCGTGAGAACTGTTGGCAAAGGAATGCAGCAGGCAGATTGCCACCGATTCGATCCCCGCCGTGAGGGCTTCTGCCAGAGCCACGCGGACCGGTTCGAGTTCGGGAGACCTCAGCGGGTTGCCGTCGGCGTCGATCCGCTCATCCACCTCGATCACTCGCTCAAAGAGCGGCTCGGGCTTGTTGATGACGAGATCAAACAGCCGCGGGCGGTCCTGGTTGCCGATCAACGGAATATCGGCGAACCCCCGGGTGGTCACGAGCACCGTGCGGGCACCCTCGCGAGTCAACAAGGCGTTGGTGCCACGGGTCGTGCCCAGCCGGACACTCACCTCGGGAAGCGGATCCCCCAGCCGCAGCCTCAACACTTGACGGATGGCCAGGATGGGAGCCTCTTCGGGTGAAATCAGCTCGTAGCCGACCCCCGGAGCGATCGAATCGGGGAGGGCCTGGTCGAGACTGAAGCGGCCGGTGTCCGTGTCGAAGCTGGTGACGGTCGCCTCGAGCAGCGGTTGGCCGTCGCGGTCCAGGCAGCGAAGCGGATAGCCAACCCAGAAGTCCCGAGGGTCGCCGACTCGAGCGGGATCGACAATCCGGTCGGTCCCCATCCGGTCTGCGACCTGGCCCTTGGTGACGGCCGAACTGAGTACCTTCAGCGGAACCAGCTCGTTTTCCGGCGAACAGCCGATGCAGTCGGTGAAGGTCCCGCCGACGTCGATCCAGAATTCCCACGGCTTCATGGACTCCCTATGTACCGACCCGGCAGCAGGTGCGGCAACCCGCCGGGCAGCCGAGCGGTTGCTCGAGAGAACTCCCAGCGGCATCATGTGCGGATCGGAGACATCAGAGGAGTGAGCGGGCGAGCGGATGAGTACCGAGCGACTGGGTGAGGCGATCCGCAGGCTGAGACTGACCTGTGGGAAGGCGGAATCGGACGCGGTGGCAGCCGTGCCACGGCGATTTCGCACTCTCGTCGATGTGGTGGCCGGAACGGGGAGCCGCACCGCTGAGGGCCCAACCGTGGGTCAATTCGATCGACCCGACGAGTTGGCCGAACTGCCCGTCGAGGTTCTGAAGGAGGCCCTCAAGCAGACCGGCCGGGATCCGCGGCGGGCTACTGCGCTGCAGGGACTGGCCCGCTGGTGGCCACAGGACGATCCCGCGAAAGACTGGTGCAACGACCATCAACGGCGTCGCGAGGAATTGACGGCCGTGAGTGGGGTCGGCCACGAACTGGTCGACCGGATCCTGCTGCTGGTCCTGGAAGTCCCGACCATGCCCCTGTCGCGGGCCGCCATCCGGGTCGGGTGCCGGCACGGATGGAACGGACTCGAATCGGAATACGAAGAGTGGCAGCACCTGTACCAGCAGGCCGCGGAAGTGGCCGGCGAATCCCTGTCGGAGACCGATCGGTTGATCAGACAGGTCGGTCAATCTCACTGCGGCCCACGGCCAAAGTGTGACGGCTGCCCGCTCGAATCTCTGCTCCCCGATGCCGGTCCCTACGAGCCGGAGTAGGTGACCCCTCAGACGGTCGGATATCGTAACCCGTTATGCATACATTGGTTACGTATCTCTCCATGAGTCGCCCTCACAATCGGCACAACCCTCTCCAACGCATCCATCTTGCGCGGTTCGCCTGGTCGGGGGACTCTTTTCATTTTGCCTGACCCTCTGCATGGCGCATATAAGGATGCGGCCATCAGTGCGAGTGCCGCGAGTTGGGGTTCTCTGAGTCAGGAATCGGCCCCTGGGGCCGCGGAGGCGGAACATGTCGACGATAGATCCTCGCTGGGACCTGGCGGTCATTGGTGGAGACCGGGTTGGTCATGATGTGGCCCACGAGGCGGCATCGCGTGGTGCTCGGGTAGTGCTGGTGATGCCGGGGGCAGGGAATGCTGACCCGGTGGGCAACGACCAGGTGCGGGTCTTGACGGGGATGCCCCGTCTGGTGGGTGCGGGCGAGTTGGAGATCGTCTCGTCTCGCGAGTCGTACGCGGTATCGGCCGAGACGGTCGTGATTGGAACCGGGAGTCGTCCGTGGATTCCTGCATCATTTGCGGTGGACCATTCGCTGGTACTGGATTCGGATTCGTTCGAGCGTGCGGCGGGATCGAGTCGTGTGGCGGTGGTAGGTGGCGGGCGGGACGGGTTGCGAGCGGCGACGATGCTGGCGACGACCGGCGTGGAGGTCACTCTGTTTGACCGTCGCCGTCGGCTGTTGGAGGAGTGTGATTCGGAGATGGTGGACCTGGTGGTCGAGGACATCAGCCGATCGGGTATTCGCATGCGTCTGGGCGAGGAGGTCCTGGAGGCGGGGCCGAGTGTTGACGGGGCGGTGCTGGTTTCTGCCCAGAGCGATGTTGAGCGTTTCGACCGCGTGGTGATTGCGGTCGGCCGTACCGGGAACACGGACGCGTTGGGCCTGGAGTCAATCGGGCTGGAGACCGATGAGCGGGGGCGGTTGTGGTGTGACGATCGATTCGGGACGTGGGTTGAGGGAGTCCGCGCGGTCGGTTCGGTGATCGGTCATCCGAGCTGGTTGCGTCATTCCATGGACCAGGGCAGGCGGTTGGCCGTCGACGTGTTGTTTTCGGGCAATTTCGAGCGAGGTCCTGCAGCCGCGGTGACCTCCAGTGGCACTCGACCGGAGATCCTGCAGGCGGGCAGCACGAGTGAGGACCTGATGGCCGGAGGCGTGGACTACGCATCGGGCCGCGCCGGATTTGTCTCCGGTTCGAGTAATTCTCTGAAGCTGCTTTGGACCCGCCGCAGCGGCCGGGTTCTGGGTGCTCACGCGATCGGCCCCGACGTGGCGGCCACGATCGGGCGTGTGGCGGCGGCGATGCGACGCCGCCTGACCGTCGACCGCTTGCTGTCGGCGTGCAGCGAGGACCGGTTGCTTCGCGAAGCGGCGACCGCGACGGCCGCGTTGCCTGTTGAGACCCCTGCGGTCACCGATTCCGCCCCGCGGCCTCATGGCCAGCCGACCGCCTGGCGGATCGACGCGGTCTGATCGGACCCCAGCCGACCGCCTGGCGGATCGACGCGGTCTGATCCGACCCATCGATCGCAGTATCAGCGGGCCCCGGCCTGCTGGAGCACTCGCTTCAAGTCTTCGGGCAGCGGAGCTTCGATCGAGAGTGCTTCGCCGGTGATCGGGTGTTCAAAGGCCAGCGAGTGGGCGTGCAATGCCTGGCGTGGGCTGAGTGGCCAGGGCGGATCGGCGGGCGGTTCGACCAGCAGCCGGCCTTCCCGGTCGCGGCGGATCTCACCCCCGGGTCCATAGAACGGTTCTCCCAGCAGCGGGTGTCCGATCGACGCGAGGTGGACTCGGATCTGGTGCAGGCGTCCGGTCAGCGGCCGCACTTCGACCATCGAGCAGCCTGCCAGTCTCTGCAGCACGGTGTACTCGGTCCGAGCTGCCTTCGGTTCGATCGCATCGGGTGCGGCGGAGATGAGCTGTGAGTCGGGGTTGTTGACCCGTCCCAGCGGCGAGTCGATCGTTCCAGAGTCCTCACAGGGGTGGCCTTCGACGATGGCCAGGTAGGTCTTTTGGACCGTGCGGTCCTGGAAGCTGATCGAGAGTCTGCGGTGCGAGAGGTGGTCTCGGGTTGAGACGAGCACACCGGAGGTGTCTCGATCGAGCCTGTGCACGATGCCGGGTCGCAACAGTCCGGCGACGGAGCCGGTCTGGTCGAGGTACCACTGGAGTCCATTGACGAGAGTATCGGCGCGGTGGCGTGCGGCCGGGTGCATGATCAGTCCGGCCGGCTTGTTGACCGCCACCAGCCACTGGTCCTCGTAGATCACCTCCAGCGGCATCTGCGTCGCTCTCAGCAGCCTGTCGGGCGGCTCGATCAGCCGCACTTCGATCTGTTGACCGGGGTAGACTCGTTGCGAGATCCCGGCGGGTTGTCCGTCGACGCGGACGGCTCCGGCGCGGACGAGTCGGTGAATGCGAAACTTCGTGTGGTTTCTGAGTTGCCGTGCGACGACGGCATCGATGCGTCGGCCTCCGAGGTAGTCGGCGACAAGGAAGCGAACTTCTGGTGGGGCTGAGGCTGCGAGCGGGTTTTGGTTCGACATCGCGAATCGCAATGGGCACAATGACTCCGACGTCCGATCATAGCCTGCCACGGGCAAAGGAGTCTCGTGGCGGGAAATCGCGAGTCGGACCGCGCAGGCGTTTGGCAGGTCCAGACCAGATCCAGAACAGATCCAGAGCAGGGGGAGCGACAATGTCGGGAGTCAATCGCAGGGGTTTTCTGGCGGGAGCGGCGGCGGGAGTCGCGACGATCGGTTCGACTCGCCTGCGGGGTGAGTCGAAGAAGGCGGGAGCCAACGAGCGGGTGCGGGTGGGTGTGATTGGAGCCGGAGGCCGCGCGTTATCGTTGAACCGGTCATTTGCCGAGAACGCCAACGCCGAAATCGTCATCATCGCCGACCTCGATCCCCGCCGGTTGCCTCGGGCGGTCGAAGAGGTCTACCGTCGCCAGGGGACCAAGCCGAAGACGACCGGCGACTTCCGTCACCTGATCGACGACAACTCGCTCGATGCCATTGTCGTGGGGACTCCCGACCACTGGCACGCGATTCCCTCGATCATGGCCATGATCGCCGGCAAGGATGTCTACGTCGAGAAGCCCGACAGTCACAACATCGTCGAGGGCATGCGGATGGTCGCGGCGCTCAGGAAGTACAAGCGAGTCTGCCAGATGGGCTCGCAGCATCGTTCGACCAAGCGGATGCAGACGGCGCTCGAGTACATCAAGACCGGGGCCCTGGGCCGCAGCCTGGTGGCGAAGGCCTGGGAGAGTTCACGCCAGGGTGCGATCGGGTTCCCCAAGGACAGCGCGGTCCCGGCGGGCGTGAATTACGACATGTGGTGCGGTTCCGCACCGAAGCGGCCCTTCAACGTCAACCGTTTCCACGGCCGCTGGCGCTGGTTCTACGACTATGGCACCGGCGACCTGGGCAACGACGGCGTGCACCGTCTCGACATGGCCGTCGCCGGTCTGCAGGCGGCGATCGAGGCTCAGAAGGAGGATCCCCTGGGTTTGCCCACGGGCATCTCGGCTAGTGGCGGCAAGTGGTACTTCAACGATTGCCAGGAATTCGCCGACACGCTGCAGGTCAACTACGAGTACTCGGGCCGTCACCCCAGGATCCTGACCTACGAGATGCGGGTCTGGTGTCCGTACCAGTACCTGGGTGAGTCGGAGGGGTCGGCGGTGTTTGGCGAGAAGGGGTACATCGTGCTGGGGAACCGTCGCTGGCGGGCGTATGACCGCAGTGGCCAGGTGGCTGCCGGCGAGGGCGACAGTCACGAGAAGCCTCACGTGCAGAACTTCATCGACTGCATCAAGAGTCGCAAGAAGCCGTATTGTGATCTCGAAACGGTCGGCCATCCGGCCAGCGTGCTGTGCCACGCAGGGAACATCTCGGCGCGGCTGGGCCGCAAGCTGGTGCTGGACACCAAGACCGAGACCTTTGTCGGTGACAAGGAGGCCAACGCGATGCGGGGCCGTCCCGAGTGGCGCAAGCCGTGGGTGCTGCCGGAAGTCTAGCCCGCCTGCGGCGGATTGAAAAAATCAGGCCGGGGAACCGGGCGGCGTCTGACCCCGGACTCCGAGTTTTTCAACGGGCAACGTGCCGGAGTTCCGCTCGAGCTACTGGTCCAACTTGACCGTCGCCTCGAGCTTTTCAAGCCGCTTGAGGACCGCGTCGAGTTTCCTGAGCACGGCGGAGGATTCTCTCTCGTCGGCCTGGTTGGACCGTCTGAGACGGTACTCGAAGCGGGGCTTGTCCTTCTGGCGTTTCTCGGGCTCGGCCGAGGGCTGCCGGGGAGTCACGATGACGCCATCGGGCGAAATCCTGATCGAGCGTGTGAACCGGCCCTTCTTCCCGTTCTTGTCGTTCTTGATAAAACTCTCGATCTGCAGTTCGAATCTCTGTTGGTCCTTGTCGCCGAGGATGCGGATCTTGCGTTCAATCTCCTCGAGGATCACGCTGCCTTCGATCTGAAGCCCGTTCAGTTTTTGCTTGGCTCCGTCGATACTCGTGCCCTGGATGACGATGACTCGCCTGGCCTGTTTCGGCCTGGCCGGGGTGATTTCGATGGTGCTCTTCTTTCCGCCTCGGATGATGGTCAGCTTGATGGGCTTCTGCTGCTTGCCGGCGGCGACGACGGCCCTGGTGAGTCCTTCGAGGCTGCCCAGGGGCTTTCCGTTGACGCCGACCAGGACGTCATAGGGTCTCAGTGCCTTCTGCTCGGCCGCCGGTGATTTCGGAAACACGCTGGCAACCATCAGTCCCTGTTCCTTTGTGAGTCGGAGTTGAGCGCGGACCGCTGGAGGGACGGGTTCGAGTTGGACTCCGATCCAGAAGCCGGGGAGAGCGGATACTCGTGCGACAAGGCCGCTGAGCACGCTCTCGCGATCGACGACGATGTTGACTCGGGGCGTTTTCCCGGATTGCTTCTTTCCAGATTCCTTGCCGTCGGCGACTCTCAGCCGCACGCGGGTCTGGATATTGGAGCGGGCCTTGATGTTCTGGGCCGGCTTCTTGGCCGGCGTGGTTTCTTTCGGAGCGTCCTGGGCGAGGGCCGAGGCGTTGAGTCCGACGAGACACAGCAGGCAGGTGAACAACCGGGTCATGACGTGCTCCTTCTGGAACAAGCGGTGTGCGTGATCAGTGAGATCAGTGAGATCAGTCAGCTTGCGTGAGTGTACTGTGCTGTGCGTATTCGAGACAAGATGATTGGGTGCCCGAGGGTTGCGTCTTTGAGTCTCACGGATTCCGCGACCGTGGAGAGCAGGCGATCAGTCTCGGGCGAGTTGTCTCAGCACGGTGTGCAGGATGCCGCCGTTGCGGTAGTAGTCGATTTCGACCGGCGTATCGATGCGGCAGGTGACGACGAAGTGCACCACCGAACCATCCTCACGGGTGGCGGTGACTTCGATGGCCTGTTGCGGTTTGAGGTCATCACCGAGGGAGATGTCGTAGGTTTCGGACCCATCGAGGTCGAGCGAATCGCGGCTCTCGCCTTCGCGGAACTGCAGCGGCAGCACGCCCATGCCGACGAGATTCGAGCGGTGGATGCGTTCGTAGCTGGTCGCCAGTACGGCTCGGATCCCCAGCAGGTAGGTTCCCTTGGCGGCCCAGTCGCGGGATGACCCGGTGCCGTATTCGGACCCGGCCAGCACAAGCAGCGGCGTGCCGTCGGCCTGGTACTTGCCGGCCGCCTCGTAGATCGACATCTGCTCACCACTGGGCAGATAGGTACTCATGCCCCCCTCGGTCCCGGGCGCCATGAGGTTTCTGAGCCGAATATTGGCAAACGTGCCTCGGGTCATCACCCGGTCGTTGCCTCGCCGGCTGCCGTAGCTGTTGAAGTCCTCGGGCGGGACTCCGTTTTGTTGCAGGTACAGTCCGGCCGGCGAGTCGGCATTGATGGCTCCGGCCGGTGAGATATGGTCGGTGGTGACGCTGTCGTTGACGCTGACCAGCACGCGGGCTCCGGTGATCGCCTCAATCGGCGGCGGCTCGGTCGGCATATCGACAAAGAACGGCGGTTCCTGCACGTAGGAACTCTCTGCATCCCACTCGAAGACGTCACCGCTGGCTGTCGAGATCGCCTGCCATTCGGGAGGCCCATCGGCGGCGGCGGCGTAGCGGTCGATGTACATCTGTGGTGACATCGAGTTGGCGATGGAGTCGGCGATGTCCTGTTGCGAGGGCCAGATATCGGAGAGCATGACGGGCTGCCCGTCGCTGTCGGTACCCAGGGGTTCGGTGGTGAGGTCGATGTCGGTGGTGCCGACCAGGGCGTAGGCGACCACCAGCGGCGGGCTGGCCAGGTAGTTCGCCTTGACCCAGGGGCTGATCCGGCCTTCGAAGTTGCGGTTGCCCGAGAGCACTGCGGCGGCGACCAGATTGCCGCTGGTAATCGCCTCGGAGATCGGTTCCGGGATCGGGCCGCTGTTGCCGATGCAGGTGGTGCAGCCGTAGCCGACGGTGTGGAACCCGAGTTGTTCGAGCGGCTTGGTGAGCCCGGCCTGGTCGAGGTAGTCGGTGACGACCCGGCTGCCGGGCGCCAGGCTGGTCTTGACCCACGGCTTGCGGCAAAGGCCCTTGTCGACGGCGTTCTGAGCCAGCAGCCCGGCGGCGATCATCACGCTGGGGTTGCTGGTGTTGGTGCAGCTGGTGATGGCCGCGATCACCACGACTCCGTCGGTGATAGAGGGGGTATCGCCGTTGAGAGTGATCGGGATGGCGGGTGAGGGTTCGGGTTTTTCAAACGTGCCGGCGAGGTCCTTTTTCCACTGGGCCTTCATGTCCTGCAGCGTGATCCGGTCCTGCGGTCGCTTGGGGCCCGCCAGCGAGGGGACGACGGTAGCCACGTCGAGGGAGAGGTTGCTGCTGAATCTGGGCGTGGGTGATTCGGGGGTCCGAAACAGCCCCTGCTCCTTGGTGTAGCGTTCGACCAGGTCGATCGATTCGGGGCTGCGTCCGGTCCGCTCGAGGTATCTCAGTGTCTCATCATCGACCGGGAAGAAGCCCATCGTCGCTCCGTACTCGGGTGCCATGTTGGCCAGGGTGGCGCGGTCGGCCAGCGACATCGAATCGAGTCCCTCGCCGTGGAATTCGACGAATTTTCCGACCACTCCGTGGGCCCGCAGCATCTGGGTCACGGTGAGCACCAGGTCGGTCGCGGTGGATCCTTCGGGCAGCTGCCCGAACAGCTCGAAGCCGACCACCTCGGGCGTGAGCATGTAGATCGGTTGTCCGAGCATCACCGCTTCGGCCTCGATGCCTCCGACTCCCCAGCCGACGACTCCCAGCCCGTTGATCATCGTGGTGTGGCTGTCGGTCCCCACGAGGCTGTCGGGGTAGGCCACGCCGTCTTCGACCATCACGACCGTGGCGAGGTATTCGAGGTTGACCTGGTGCACGATGCCGGTGGCCGGGGGGATGACCTGGAAATTGTCGAATGCCTGGGCTCCCCAGCGGAGGAACCCATAGCGTTCCCGGTTGCGTTGGAACTCACGCTCGACGTTGTGCGAGAGTGCATCGATGGAGGCGAAGCGGTCGACCTGGACCGAGTGATCGACCACGAGGTCGCAGGGGACCAGGGGGTTGATCTTGCCCGGGTCGCCTCCGATGCGGACCATCGCCGAGCGGAGTGCTGCGAGGTCGACGATGGCGGGGACGCCGGTGAAGTCCTGCAGCACCACGCGACCGGGCTTGAAGGGGATCTCGGCCGGGTTCGTCGACTCGGCACTCCAGCCGGCCAACGCCGTCACGTCGTCGGCGGTGACGACGAACCCGTCGATATTCCGCAGGCAGGCCTCGAGCAGGATGCGGATCGAATACGGCAGGGTGTCGATTTCGCCGAGCCCATCGTCGGCGAGCTTGTTGATCCGATAGTAGCTGACATCGCCGGCTTTGGTATTGAGCGTGGTGGCGGCGTCGAAGGGGTTGGCCGAGTTCATCTCGAGAGGACTCCTGCAATGTGAGCGTGTGGCCAACCCGAGGTCGGCCGATTATGCTGTCGACCCTTGGGGCTGATCCCGGCATCCCGCGACGCCGTACTCATTGTATGGCTTCGCCGGGGCCGGGCAAAGCGGCCCGTGATGGCGGCGAATCGGTGGTGGCCAAGCGAGACCTTTCGGGGAGCGAGCGATGAGCACAGTCGGATCCAGCGGTGGGAGTGTGAGGAGTGGGAGCAGGTGTCTGAGTGTCCTGGCGGTGCTCCTGGCATCGGTATCGACGAGCCCGCTTTCGGCTCAGCAGCAGCAGGCGGTCTCTGAAGATCCCCACCGGCCCGCGGCGATCAGTGTCACGGGCGTCCCGAAGCTGGACGCTGGACTTCTCGAGCGGCTGCGACGCTATCAGAACGTCCGCAGCGCGTTCTTTTCCGGTTGGTCTCCCGACGGGGACGGCATGCTGGTGCGGACCCGCTTCGGCAACACCGACCAACTGCACCGGGTCCGTGTTCCCGGGGGCGCGCGGCAGCAGTTGACATTTTTCGACGAGCCGACCTCGGGCCGCTTTCTGCCGGGTGAACACGACGGGGCGTTGATGCTGTCGATGAGCCGCGGCGGGAATGAGAACTACCAGGTCTACGTGCTGGGGGCTCACGAGCGGGGCCAGGTCCAGCGGCTGACTGACGGGACATCTCGCAACGTGCTGGGCCCCATCCGCAGCGACGGCCTGTTCGCGATCGTGCACAGCACTCGCAGGAATGGCCGCGACACCGATCTGTACATCGCCGACCCGCACCGGCCCGGCGAGATGACCCTGCTGCTGAAGACGAGCGGGGAGTACTGGCGTGCGATCGACTGGACCCGGGACGGTTCGACCCTGCTGATCAATCACTACGTGTCGATCAACGAGACCTATCCCGCGGTGCTCGACGTGGCCACCGGCAAGAAGACGAGGATCCCGATCCCCGGTGCCCGCCCCGCCGCCCACGGCGCGATGGCCTTCTCACCCGATGGCCAATCGGCCTACATCGCCAGCGACACCAACGGCGAGTTTCGGCAGTTGGCTCGAGTGGACCTGGAGACGATGACCTACGACTTCCTGACCAGCAAGCTGCCGTGGAACGTGACCGAAGTGGCGGTCGAGCCGGGGCTGGGGCTGGTCGCGTTCACGACGAACGAGGATGGAGCGAGCGGGTTGTATCTGCTGGTGGGCCGGACCTATCGCCGCTACGCGGTGCCCCTGGGGCTCGTTGGCGGCCTGGAGTTCTCCCCCGACGGCAACCAGCTCGGCTTCACACTCTCGCGACCCGACGCACCCTCAGACGCCTGGTCGATGCGGTTGCCCGACGGCAAGCTGACCCGTTGGACCAAGAGCGAGGTGGGGGGCCTGGACGAGGATGCGTTCGTGGTGCCCGAGAGGATCCGCTACAAGACCTTCGACGGACGGCAGATTCCCGCCTACGTATTCCGCCCGAGGGGTGCTTCGAAACAGGCTCCCGCGCCGGTGCTGATCCACATTCACGGTGGTCCCGAGAGCCAGTACCGCCCCCGTTTTTCGTCCCTCGACCAGTTCTATCTCAACGAGCTGGGCCTGGCGGTCATCCGTCCCAACGTCCGTGGCTCGGCGGGGTACGGCAAGAGCTACGTGCGGCTGGACAATGGTCTGAAGCGGGAAGACAGCGTCAAGGACATCGGGGCGCTGCTGGATTGGATTGCGACGCAGCCCGAGCTGGATGCGTCGCGGGTGGCCGTCTACGGCGGGTCCTATGGCGGGTACATGGTGCTGGGTTCGCTGGTGCATTTCAGTGATCGGTTGAAGTGCGGAGTCGACATCGTGGGGATTGCCAGTTTCGAGTCGTTCCTGAAGAACACCAAGGCGTACCGTCGCGACCTGCGTCGTGCCGAGTACGGTGACGAGCGGAAGCCGGAGCTGTTGAAGTTCTTCCGGCGGATCGACCCGGTGCACAACGCGGGGAAGATCCGCACCAGCCTGCTGGTGGCTCACGGGGTCAACGACCCGCGGGTGCCGTTTTCCGAGGCGGAGGCGATCGTGCCGAAGGTCCGAGCCAACGGGCAGACGGTCTGGACGGTGTACGCGGCCAACGAGGGTCACGGGTTCCGCAAGAAGGCCAACCGCGACTACGTCTCCGCGGTGGTCGTGATGTTCCTGAGGCGGAACCTGGTTGAGAGTCGGTAGGGGTCATGCGAAAGGGGTCAGGCCCCGATTCTGGCGGGCTGAAGAGCCCGCCAGAATCGGCGTCCGACCCCCGGGCTAGAGGCGTCGGCGGCGTCTGGACCCCAGCGGGGCGGGGGGGCGTCTTCGCCTAGATCAGCTCCGGCAGCGGCCGGTAGCGGTTGTGGTCGACCAGGTAGTGGGGTCGTCCGCCGAAGTCCTCGATCGTGGCGATCGAGGTATCGATGCCGATGTTGCGATACAGCGTGGCGAAGACTTCCTGGAAGTGGACGGGTCGATCGACCGCGTGTTCTCCCAGCCGGTTGGTGGAACCGATCACCTGTCCCGAGTCGATGCCTCCCCCGGCCAGCAGTGCACAGGAGACTCTGGGCCAGTGGTCTCGACCGCCGTTCTTGTTGATCCTGGGAGTCCGTCCGAACTCGCCCCAGACGATCACGGTGGTGTCCTGGTCCATGCCTCGGGTTTGCAGGTCTTCGATCAGCGCGGTGACGCCCTGGTCGAGTCGCGGCAGGTGGTCTCGAGCGTTCTCGAAGTTGGTCCCATGGGGCCGACCGTGCCAGTCCCAGCGACCGTAGGCGAGTGTCACGATGCGGACACCGGCTTCGACGAGTCGTCGGGCGGCGAGCAGGTAGTGGTTGTGCAGCGGTCCGGCGTCGCCGTAGCCGGCCGGTTCGTAGGACCCGCCGCCGTAGCGTGCGAGTGTTTCGGGGTCTTCGCCTGAGACGTCGAGTGCTTCGGCGAGTCGGCTGGAGGTAAGGATTCCGAAGGCCTGTTGCTGGAAGGCATCGAGGCTTTCGACTGATCCTCCGGCATCGGCGGCGGCCTTGAAGCGGTCGAGTCCCTCGAGCAGGCTCTTGCGGTTCTTGAACTTGTCGAGCGTCATGCCGTTGAGCACCAGGTTGTCGGCTCCATCGGCATTGGGCAGGAAGGGTGCGTGGGCGGGTCCGGCGAATCCGGCCTGGCCGGGATCCGACCACGTGCTGCTTTTCATCCTTGGCGAGAGTCCCACGAAGGCGGGGGTACCCGGTGCCGAGGTGCCCAGCAGTCGCGAGACGACCGAGCCGAACGAGGGCCAACCGCCGGGCGGCTGGTTGTTGACTCGCTGGCCGGTCATGCACTGGAACGCCGCGTGGCGGCCTTCGGAGCCGACGACCGAGCGGATCACGGCGAGGCGGTCCATCATCGCAGCCATCCGCGGCAGGTGCTCGCAGATCCCGATTCCGGGTACCGAGGTCGAGATCGGCTGGAATTCGCCTCGTATCTCAGAGGGTGCCTGCATCTTCAGGTCGAACATGTCCTGGTGCGGGGGTCCTCCGGAGAGGAACACCATGATCACCGACTTCTGCGACCCGGTACCTGTGGCGGCTTCGGCGGCGAGCAGTTGGGGGAGCGTGAGTCCTCCGACGGCTCCGACCATCGGCAGGCTGCCGATCTTCAGCACCTCGCGTCGGGTCAGCTTGTCACAAAACGACGCGGCACCGGGGGATCCCAGGATCGAGAGCATGGGCAAGGCATCCAATCTGCTTGAGGCAGGTGTGACGTGCAGGCAGTCTATCACATCGACCGAAGCGATACGAGTTCTTGTGCCTGCTGGGGTGGGCTCTGTGGAAAGGAGACGTCACGGGGCCGGCTGAGTGCCCAAAAAAACCGGCCGGTTCCCGAAGGAACCGGCCGGTGTCGCTCATCCGAGGATGATCTCTGGCAGTTCGGAGATCGGCTTAGAATTCGCCGATGACCTCACGCCCGTCCATCGTTCCCAGTGCACCCCAGATGCCATAAGGGCTGGGACCACCGAGGTTGGTGCTGGTCGCGTCCACATTCAAGCCGGCCGTACCCTGAGTCGCGGAATTGATCGACTCGTTGACGAACTTGACGC
>Ga0066376_10000504_pt1 | contig 36250 bp, 42 predicted proteins | sample Knorr_S15_td_Bot_FD_77009 | JGI IMG/M metagenome (GOLD analysis project Ga0066376, IMG submission 77009) | Marine microbial communities from Southern Atlantic Ocean transect - Knorr_S15_td_Bottom_ad_5009_LV_A | ecosystem: Environmental > Aquatic > Marine > Oceanic | place: Southern Atlantic... | reverse complement strand
TTCCAACTCACCGAGATTATTTATGAGTTCAAGATTGTGATCTCGGGTTTTACCAAATCCGAATCCCGGATCAATAGCGATCCTATCTTTTCCAATACCAGCGGCAACACAGGCCTCAGCGCGCGCACCCAAATAGGAATTCACCTCACCGACAACATCTTCGTAGGTCGGATTATCCATCATTGTCGCCGGCTCTCCCTTCATATGCATAAGCACGATGGCGGCATTGCTTTTAGCAGCAATCGCGAGAGCCCCCTCACCTTCCAAGGCGGTAATGTCATTGAGGATTGAAACACCGGCGTCCAGAGCTTTCTCCATAATTTCGGCGTGGCGCGTATCAATCGAAATCACTGCACCAGACTTGGCGAGCCCCTCTATTACCGGCAGAACGCGTTTGGCTTCTTCTGCCGAGCTAACCGGCGACGCACCTGGACGGGTCGATTCGCCACCAATATCAAGAATGTCCGCACCATCCGCTAACAGCTTAAAGCCATGGTCGATGGCTTTGCCAGAATCATAAGAGGCATCAAAAAACTCACCCCCGTCAGTAAAACTGTCAGGGGTGACATTAACTATACCCATGATAAGAGGGTGATCTAGAGAAAGATTTGCAAAACTGCGCAAAGAAGCGCTTCCTTAAAGTTTAACTTTCAGGTTGAGGCTCAGGCGAGAAATCTCCTCCGCTGGTATCTTTGCCCGCCGCCGCACCACTCGTTGGCACGGAAGATTTAGCATGGCCATCAGAGGCACCATCATCTGCATCTGGGCGGAAGATTGGCTCACCTTTGAGGAGTGCGTTAACTTCGCTACCGCTCAGCGTCTCATATTCCAAAAGAGCCTGCGCAAGTTGTTCAAGATCATCAGCTTTATCGGTTAAAACTTTACGGGCGGTCTCTTCTGCATCCTCGATCAAGGCTCGCACCTCTTCATCGATTAGTTTTGCCGTCGCATCGGAAACGTTTTTATGCCGCGCCACCGAGTGACCAAGGAAAATTTCTTCTTCATTGTCGGTGTAACGCAATCGACCCAGCCTATCACTAAAGCCATATTCAGTTACCATACGGCGTGCCATATCGGTCGCCTGTTGAATGTCATTACCGGCACCTGTCGTTACGTTTTCCTCACCAAAGATAAGTTCCTCGGCCAAGCGACCGCCATACATCACAGCAAGTTTAGATTTGAGCTCAAGCTTGGAATAGCTGTATCTGTCCCGCTCGGGCAGTGACATTGTGACACCCAACGCACGGCCACGTGGAATAATCGTCACTTTATGAAGCGGATCATGTTTCGGTACATTAATACCAACAATAGCGTGACCAGCTTCATGATAAGCGGTTAGCGCTTTTTCCTCATCCGTCATCACCATTGATCGCCGCTCCGAGCCCATCATAACTTTGTCTTTGGCAAATTCGAAGTTCGCCATCGTCACCATGCGGCCACCCGTACGTGCAGCAAGAAGCGCAGCTTCGTTCACCAAATTGGCGAGATCAGCACCTGAAAACCCGGGCGTGCCGCGCGCAATGACTTTTGTGTCAACATCAGGAGCCACCGGAACATTTCGCATATGAACTTTGAGAATTTTCTCGCGTCCAATAATGTCCGGATTAGAGACAACTATCTGACGGTCAAAACGACCAGGGCGCAGCAATGCCGGGTCGAGAACGTCAGGACGGTTGGTGGCGGCGAGAAGGATCACGCCTTCATTAGATTCAAATCCGTCCATTTCAACCAGCATTTGGTTGAGGGTTTGCTCGCGCTCATCATTGCCGCCGCCAAGACCAGCGCCGCGATGACGACCAACAGCATCAAGCTCGTCGATAAAGATGATGCACGGCGCATTCTTTTTACCTTGCTCAAACATGTCGCGGACACGGCTGGCGCCGACACCGACAAACATTTCGACAAAGTCTGAACCTGAAATTGTAAAAAACGGCACGTTTGCTTCGCCCGCAATAGCGCGCGCCAGCAATGTTTTACCAGTACCAGGAGGGCCGACAAGCAAACAGCCTTTTGGAATTTTACCGCCCAAACGCTGAAATTTCGACGGATTTTTCAGATATTCAACAATTTCTTCAAGTTCCTGCTTTGCTTCATCAATGCCAGCGACATCATCAAAAGTTACGCGGCCGGTTTTTTCGGTCAGCAATTTGGCTTTTGATTTGCCAAAGCCCATGGCTTTGCCGCCACCGCCCTGCATTTGACGCATGAAGAAAATCCACACACCGATCAGCAACAGCATCGGGAACCAGGAAATTAGGATACCAAAGAGTGATAATTCGTCTTCGACCGGCACAGCGTTAATGTGCACGCCTTTTTTACTCAGATTTGGGATGAGTGTTGGATCTTCGGGCAAATAGGTTTTGAATGCGCGGCCATCACCATAGTGGCCGGTTACTTTCTTGCCTTGAATGGTAACATCGCGCACGTCTCCACTATCGACAGCGCCGAGGAAATCAGAAAATGCCAAAGACTGATGCGGCCCTTTATTTGGCGAACCTTGAAACATGTTAAACAGCGTAAAAATAAGCAACGCTATGATGACCCAAAGAGCCAAATTTTTTCGGAAATTCAACTTATTTCCCTTTCCTAGTGAAACCGCCGCAAAAAGGCAACAACCCAAGCGCATACAATATACGCTCATCAAATTAAGAGATAGTCTGAAAATACTATATCTCAAGTGGCACGATCAGTTCACTACACGAATTATTACGAAGTATCCAGGGTTTCTAAGGTTTCAGGACCAATTCGCAGTTAATGCGACGCTCTCAGTCGAAGTTTGCCGATACTCAGGCCTGTTCCAACATTTTGCTTGCGGCGATAATTAAGCTGCGGAACTTCTAAAACGCCTTGAGCGTCAAATAGCGCCGGCAAAGTTAATCGGATCGGATAAATCAATGAATTCTCCTTAAGTTCAGGCATTTTTCGAACGATTTCGGCCCACCCTTTTTTGCCGAGCGCTGCTAACTCGGCAACTCCTCTCTTTGGTCCTTGGATTTCAATTTCATACATATCCGCCCAAATTAAATGATCCCCAGCAGCCACGCGCACCGCCGGCAGTCCGCGCATTTCACGGCAGATCATAATTTCGTGATTTTTCAAAAAATATCGGCACCCACCAAGCGTAAAGCCTTTGAATTGCTTTTTTCTAATCTGTTGTACGGCCCGCTTCAATCGATCGTTGCGAGGAGGATAGGGCTTGGCTCCAATCATAGACGTAAACTGCACCAAAATGCGCTCTATAATTGGATCCGGCAATTTTCGGAAAACATCCTGGCGCGTTGATGCGTACCCCTCCGGGAAAATGCTCACGGTATTTTCGAAAAATACAGAAACAACCTCGGCCAGTCGGCCACGCAATTCAGCAAAATGCTCGACCAGTGGTGCAATTCGTTTGGCGTCGAGGCCACCTTCCTCCAATTGCTCAACCAGTTTTCGCATTTTTGTGCGCCGATAGACGGGATTTTGGTTCGAAGGATCTTCGATCCAATTTTGCTCCAAATCATTTAGATATTCGCGGAGACGATGTTTTGAAATTCCCAGCAGCGGACGGTAGAGCGTGATTTCTTCGATTTTTGAAATTTCAGCCATGCAGGCGAGGCCATCAATACCGCTGCCTCGTTCCATCCTCAGCAAAAATGTTTCAATTTGATCTTCCAGATGATGCGCCGTCATCAATATGGCGACCTCATTTTCCGTGCACCATCCCGCCATCAGGGCATAACGCGCCTGGCGCGCTGCGGCCTGAATTCCCGTCTTCGGTTTATCGCCTAGCCAAGTGAGAATGTGATGTTCGATTTCTCGCGCGGCCAGCCAATCCGCAACGGTGAAGGCTTCGTCTTTGGCGTTCTCCCGCAATCCGTGATTGACCGTCAAGGCAACGATCCGGCGCCCATTTGCCTTCGCCCATTGATCGGCGAGCAAACACAAGGCCATGCTATCGGCCCCGCCCGAAACAGCAATGGCGATTTTCTCTGATGCGATTTCCAAATAAGGAGAAACAAGACGCGCAAATTCGCTAGGCAATGAGCGCTGCGAAACCGCGCCGCCGCTCGGTGCGCTATTTACAACCTGTGCGTACACGTTCCCGCTTAAGCTGCTTTTTAATGTTGGCCGAGGCATCTGGATAATCCTTGGCGAGTTTGTCAAAAGTTGCGCAAGCATCAGATTTTTTCTTCAAATTCGACAATGACATACCTAACGTCAACAATGTATCCGGCGCCTTAGCACCATTTGGCGCTTGCTGATAAGCTCTTAGAAATGCCTCAGCCGCATCGCGATAATTGGCCCGCACGTAAAATGTTTTCCCCAGCCAATATCGGGCATTCGGCGTGAGTTTGTCTTTTGGATGCTTTTGAATGAATTCTTTAAAGGCCAATTCCGCTTGGTCGTAATCGGTTTTGCGTAAAATCGAGAAGGCATGGCGATATTGTACGGTAGGCGTTCCTGCCGGTAGAATTGATTTTGAAACTGCCGCCTGGTGAGGTTGGGTTGTCGCACTTTGGCCGATGTTCTTTGCATCTCGTTGAACTGAACTTAAATCAGTTTCGCTGATATTCCCGAGTGTCGCAGGCTTGCCCGAGCTAGACGAAAAAACCGGACCGCCCGTGGTGGGTCCAATCTGTTGAACACCAGCTGCACGCGGCACGGACGAAACCGTGGGCGGGCCGACAGGACGCTGAAATTGTCTCGGCTGTCCGCCTAGCTGACCAGCCTGGGGTCTTGCACCGCTCTCTAGCCGTGTCAGGCGGAAATCAATATCACTCACAAGCTTATCGAGCCGCGACTTCATTTGGTCGACATTGTGGTTCATGCTCTCAATGGTGTTGGTGGTATTCTGCAATTCAGTTTCGAGCTGAGTGAGGCGTTCTTCCAGCCGAATTATATAGGCTTTATTGCCACCGGCTCCGACAGACTGAACGGCGGTAGATTTAGCTGTCGAAGCAGATGATTTTGGCGGCGTGCCGCCTTTATAAACTTGACGATTGAGCGTCTGGATATCGCGCTCCAAGCGGTTCAGCTTGGTCACCAATCCTTCAATATTTTGGTCCTGGGCCCTGGCATCGTTTATGTCGGACGACACCCCTACAAGGGTCATGGCAACCAGTGCGATCAAGCCATTTCGGAAATATCTTTTCATTTTCATTTACGCTCTTCGTCTGTGTCTTTGAGTAAATATATACATCTATTATAGCGCATAATGGCTAAAAAAATTGGCTAAAAAAAGGCGCTTTATTGTCAGGCAATATGGGCGGTCCAAACGGCAAGACGCCCGCCGCCCCGTCAATCGGGATGGCAGGCGTCTTAAATCGCTTCGATCAGTATATATTAACTACCAGCGCCCGAAACAGTGGTTACACCACGACGGTTTTGAGACCACGATGATTCATCATGACCCAATGCAACTGGACGTTCTTTACCGTAAGAAATTGTTTTAACGCGATTTGGGCTTACACCCAAAGCAACGAGAAAATCTTTCGCTGAGTTGGCCCGACGTTCGCCAAGTGCCAAGTTATACTCACGCGTACCGCGTTCATCGGCATGACCTTCAACGGTAACTTTGACGCCACCATATTTTTTCAGCCAAGTTGCTTGCTTTTCCAAAGTGGCGCGTGCAGCGGAACTTAGATTTGATTTGTTGAGAGCATAGAAAACGCGGTCACCAACATTCACAACCAAATCTTGAGAGGAACCAGGCGTAATCTTAAAGCCTACCTGATTTTTCTTCTTACCCTTTTTCTTTTCCGCCATTTTGCCGGCACCGTCGCCTTTTCCCGATTCCATTGATGTCGACTCGCAAGCCGTAACAAGGAAAAGCGCGGCAATTACAATTGCTAAACTCTTAAATTTCATTTTTTTGTACCCCTGATCGGAACATTCAATTAAAAAAAACCGCAAACCGCGAATATCCACGCTTTGCACTAAATGACTATTTAGCACAATCAACACAAATTACGACACAAAAATGCATCAAATGACTTAAAAATCATTGACTTACTATACTATAAGCATCCGCATCTAGGGAATCAAGGGGGACCATGCAGGATCAGATGCATCCATTGGTGTCACCATTTCCCGCTCGTTATGCCCGGTTAGGTCAATTGAATAGAGTTTTGAGACAACGCCGCCCTTTTTACTAATAGGTGTTTCTCTAAAAAACATAATCACCCGACCGTTTGGTGCCCAGGTCGGAGATTCAACTAAAAATCCCTCGGCTAACAAACGCTCGCCTTTGCCATCAGTATCCATCACGCCAATAAAAAATTTACCGCCGGTAATTTTAGTAAACGCAATTAGGTCTCCCCGAGGTGACCACACCGGCGTCGCATATCGACCTCGGCCAAAGCTAATGCGTTTTGCCCGACCGCCAGTGGCGTTCATCACATAAAGCTGCTGTGAACCACTGCGGTCTGAGTTAAAGACAACGCGCTTTCCGTCCGGCGAATAATGCGGCGAGGTGTCGATAGCTGAATGTTTAGTCAAACGCTGTACGGCACGGGTGCGTAAATCCATTGTATAGATTTCGGTATTACCGTCTTTTGCCATACTCATGATGACCTTGTTGCCGTCCGGCGAAAAGCGCGGGGCAAATGTCATGCCGGGAAAATCGCCCAGTAATTCCTGGCGACCGGAATCAATATTGAAAATATAAACCCTCGGCACATTGCCGTGATAGGACATATAGGTGATTTCCTGACGGTTTGGTGAAAAACGCGGCGTGAGCACCAATGCACTACCATCTGTCAGAAAGTGATGGTTTTCGCCATCTTGATCCATGATAGCGAGGCGTTTGATCCGCCGATCTCCGCGCCCGGTCTCAGCAATGTAGACCACACGAGTATCAAAATAACCGTCCTCACCAGTCACACGTTTGTAGATCGAGTCTGCAATAATATGTGCTATGCGCCGCCAGTTCTCAGGAATAGTGGAATAAACTTTCCCTTCCATTTGCGTCTCCGCGAAGACATCCCATAAACGGAATTGTACTTTCAGCTTTTTAGCGCCTTCAATTTGCACGGACCCTTGCGAAAGCGCTTGCGCCTTCAGCACCCGCCAATTGCCAAATTTCGGCACTGTTCCCAAGGATTGCTCGACTTCGATAAAGGCTTTGGGATTGATGGCAGCAAAAAGTCCTGAGCGCACCAAATCTGCATTAATCACTCTAGCGATATTGCGGCCAATATTTTTTTCTTTGGTAGATTCGCCTAAAAAATCCGTTACTGCGATAGGAATGGGCTTAACAACGCCCCGCGTAATATCAACGTTCAGCTCTGCATGCGCTGGCGCAACGATCATAACTGCTAGTCCAATTGCAACAGCAATATGTCCCGCAAATTTATTCATCATATTCATAAATCCACCCGGCTTTTTTTCCACTATGCCCCAGTTTTGTCTGGGGATCATTCTTTTCGATGTCATCATTCTCTTTTTCTACCTAACATTTCTTATTATCTACCTAAAGATTCCCTGGGATTAAAGGTAAGAGTTAAATATTTCCAGACAGCGTATTTGTCAACTGGCAGTTTGTAAGGCTGGCAACTTGGATTTAGCACCGCCCGTAACGCACTTTCTCCGGCTGCCAAACTAAACGGATCTGATTTCAACCTGCTTTTATTGGTAAGCCTTGCACCCGAAACATAGCCATCTGGACGCAACGTTACTTTTATCACTGACGTAATATTCTGAGCATTTTTTGAACCGGCCCTTATGATCCAGCACGGCTCCATTGTCTGGCGAATAATATTGTGTATGGCATGCTGTTCGCTCAGCGACATTTTCTCGTTAGGATCATACTCTGTTGGCCGACGAGATAATGATTTCGCAATCATATCTTCAAATCTGGTCTTTGGTTTTTTAGCCTGCTTTTTCGGCTTTTCTTTTTTCTTCGGCGCAGGCCGTTTCAATTCTCTTTCCAGGTTTTTTAACACCGATGCAAAACGGTCTGGTGGCTTAGGTTTTCTGCGAGGCTTAGCTTTGGCCAAACTCGCTGGAGCCTTCGGTTTTGGCTTCGCTTCGGGTTTTGGTTTTACTTTGACTTTTGGTTTTGGTTTCGCCTTTGGTTTGGGCTCGGGTTTAGGCTCGGGCGGCGGCGGCACAACCGCCACCTCTGGCTTGGGCGCGGGCAGCGGCGGCGTTGGGGCAGGCGCTTTTTTAACTTTCGGCGCGGGAGGCGGCTTGGGCGGCTTCACCTCGGCTTTTTTTTCAGGTTCTTTAGGCGGTTCCGGCGCCGACGATAAATTTGTTATCGCGGCGATCGGCACAATTTCGACGACCATCGGAATATCTTGCAATACTGGAGGTTTGCGAATAGCGGGCAACCCGTAGATGCCAACCACGATCACGGCAACATGCAAAAATATAGAAACGAATATACTTGATCGCATCGAAGCTATTTCTTTCCAGTCTTTGATTTTTTCTTCTTCCTGGAAGATTTTTTAGAGGTGGATTGTGGCATTTCCGTGATCAAGGCAACTTTATTGAAACCGGCGGCATTTAGCGTCCCCATCACCTCCATTACGCGGCCATATTCAATGGCCTTGTCGCCGCGTACAAATATTCGGATATCTGGATTGGCACCCGTGATTGCAATAAGGCGAGGTGTCAATGCTGACAGCTCAATTTCTTTATCTTGTAGAAAAATCTGACCGCTGGCACTGACCGTAACCGCGAGTGGCTCCACTTGATCTTGGATGAGCCCAGCTTTGGTTTTAGGCAAATCAACTTGGACACCGACCGTCAGCAAAGGCGCCGTTACCATAAAGACAACCAGCAGAACCAACATGACATCGACCATAGGCGTCACATTGATATCAGCCATTGGCTTCGTTCGTGACCTTCGTCTGCCAGTTCGTCCTCTGCGTCCCGATCTGCCGCCACTATCTGTTGCCATCGCCATGGCTATTCGCGCTCTTCCATCTGACGCGATACGATCGCTGAAAATTCATTGGCGAAATCATCAAGCCGCGCTGCATAGCGGTCCGTATCTTTCGAAATCTTATTGTAAGCAATCACTGCCGGGATGGCTGCGACAAGACCCAACGCCGTTGCAAATAATGCTTCGGCAATACCGGGGGCGACAACAGCCAAGCTGGTGTTTTTGCTGATGGAGATCGCCTGGAAGCTATTCATGATTCCCCAAACCGTGCCAAACAGGCCAACGAAGGGCGCGGTTGATCCGGTTGATGCCAGAATGGTCATTTGACGCTCGACGCGCTCGACTTCCCGGTTGACGGTCACGTCCATCACCCGATCAATGCGTTCCATCAAGCTTGAGCCATTGTCCCGGCCGGTTCCGGCTTCAGAGGAGCGACGCCATTCGCGCATCGCCGCAGCAAATACAGCCGACATCGGATCACGCGGTTGCGCGCCTATTCGATCATGAAGCGCATCGAGGGAGCCGCCCGACCAAAAACTATCTTCAAACTCGGCGGCCGCAGCATTCAACTTGCGCAAGCGAAGCGTTTTTTCGATGATGATTGCCCAACACCATACTGAGGCGACGAACAAAAATATCATCACAGCTTTGACAATAATGTCTGCTTTCAAAAATAAACCCCAAACCGAAAAATCGGTTGCCGCAATCGCACCGGCCATTTGAGCAGCTTCTACTGCATTGCCTTCCATCTTTAATCCTTCATTCCCAAAATCTATTCAGTAATTTTTAAATCAGCCATTGCTGCCCGCACCGCCTCTGGTATTCGTGCAGCAGCGCCATCAATACTCATACAGGCGAGTTTTACATCCATAATCACTAACGCTTCGTTAGCCTTTTTCACGGTTTGGCGCATTTGAATGCTCGCGCCCCGAACTTCCATAATTTCAGTTTCCACGACGAGCAAATCATCGAGCCGAGCCGGCTTTCGAAAATCCGCATTGCAATGCCGGACGACAAAACCTACGCCAAGCTCTTTTTTCATGACCTGATGCTCAGAGCCGATTTCGCGCAGCATTTCCGTTCGCGCACGTTCAGCAAATTTCAAATAATTTGCGTAATAGACGACGCCGCCTGCATCTGTATCTTCGTAAAAAACTCTGACCGGCAGGCTATGTTTGCCGTCCGCGATCGTCGAAACGCTGGGAGCGATTTTATTCATCCGCTCCCTCCTCTTCATCCTGGGCCAACAGCTCCATCTGTTTGAGATTCTTGGGCGCAGAGATTCCGAGATGGCGATAAGCACCTTCCGCTAACATTCGTCCCCGCGGCGTGCGCATCAGCAAGCCTTGCTGGATCAGATATGGCTCAATCACCTCTTCGATGGTGTCGCGCTCTTCGGAAAGCGCGGCTGATAAAGTCTCCGCTCCAACCGGGCCGCCGCCATAATTATCCGCGATACATTTAAGATAGCGGCGATCCATCGCATCCAAACCACGCTCATCAACATCCAATCGGTTGAGTGCGGCATCGGCGATTTTGGCATCGACGGTGATATTGCCTTCCACGGTCGCGAAGTCACGCACCCGGCGTAGCAATCTGCCGGCAACCCTCGGCGTACCGCGCGAGCGTTTGGCGATTTCCGCCGCGCCGTCATCGGTCAGATCAAAATCGAGTATACGCGCGTTACGGCTGATGATGCCCAGCAGTTCTTCGGCGCTATAAAACGACAATCGCAGCGGAATGCCAAAACGATCCCGGAGCGGCGTGGTGATAAGTCCAGACCGGGTCGTCGCCCCGACCAGTGTAAATGGCTGAAGATCGATGCGTACCGAGCGCGCTGCCGGGCCTTCACCAATCACCAAATCAAGCTGGAAGTCCTCAACCGCCGGATAAAGAATTTCCTCGACAGCCGGACTAAGGCGATGGATTTCGTCGATAAATAATACGTCCCGCGCTTCAAGATTGGTGAGAATGGCGGCGAGGTCACCCGCCTTGGCAATCACCGGCCCAGAAGTTGCCCGAAAGCCAACGCCAAGTTCACGCGCGACAATTTGTGCCAATGTCGTTTTGCCCAAGCCTGGAGGACCAAACAATAATACATGGTCCAATGCCTCACTTCGGCCCCGAGCGGCTTCGACAAAAACGCGAAGATTATCACAGACCTGACGCTGCCCGGCGAAGTCTTCCAAAGTTTGCGGGCGCGTTTGCGTATCACCGATATCTTCAGTGCTGGCATCTGGGTTAATCAAACGCTCTTCATCCATTCGCGCTTAACTCCGATAACCCGTCTTTAATAAGAATTTCTACGGAAGCCTCGGTGCCCAATTTTGCCGCAGCTTGATGTACCACCCGGAACGCGTCTGAGCGGCCATAGCCAAGATTGACCAAGGCAGATACCGCGTCGTCGGCAAATTGATTGGCGCCTTCCGCGACTTGAACTTCACCTTCCAATGCCGCCTTGGTCGAGCCAAGTTCAATACCGCCGACTTTATCTTTGAGTTCGGTGAGAATGCGCGTTGCTAATTTTGGGCCGACGCCCGGCGCGCGGGTAACGGCTGCTTTGTCCTGCGACGCAATGGCGTGCACCAGATTATCTGGCGACAAAACAGAGAGAATCGCGAGGCAGACCTTAGCACCAACCCCTTGCACCGTGGTTAGCAATTTGAACCAAGAACGCTCGGCTTCATCGGCAAAACCGTAAAGATGAATGTGATCTTCGCGTACATGGGTTTCGATCATGACGGAGACAGTGCCAACTGCCGTTGCCAGCATGTTCAACGTGCGGTTCGAGCAAAACACCGAATAGCCAACGCCGTTTACGTCGATGATGACATATCCTTCACCGGTCTGATCAACCAATCCTGTGAGTTTGGCGATCATTTCGCAGTCTCCAATAACTGAGCCTGAAGCGAGGCCGAGCCTCGATGATGGGCATGACAAATGGCGATCGCCAAAGCATCCGCGGAATCGGCTGACTCAAAGTCGCAGCCCGGCAACAACGTATTGATCATCATTTGAACTTGTTCCTTCGCCGCGTGCCCCGATCCGACGAGTGATTTTTTGACTAGATTCGGTGAATACTCCGCAACCGGTAGACCAAAACTTGATGGCACAAATAAGGCAATTCCGCGCGCCTGGCCTAATTTAAGGGTCGAGGCAGCGTTGACGTTGACGAAGGTCTCCTCGACGGCCACCTCGTCAGGCTGAAAATCTTTCAATATTTGGACCAATCCATCGTGCAATTGAACAAGGCGTTCGGCGAGGCTCAACTTAGCGTCACTTTTCACAACGCCGTCGCCAATATAGGCAAGACGATTACCGTCGGATTCAATGATGCCCCAACCGGTATTACGCAATCCTGGATCTATGCCGAGTAGTCTCATAGTTCCCCAAACAAAATTAGTTTCCCAGGATTACTAAGATAACAAAAACACGTTAATTAAGCGCTAAATCTTTAGGCGTTCAATTTGGCCATAACTTCATCAGAAATTTCAAAATTCGCGGATACGCGCTGGACGTCGTCATTGTCTTCCAAAGCTTCGAAAAGCCGCATCATCGTTTCGGCGGCTTTATCATCGACCTCAATTGTATTTTGAGGGCGCCAATCCAACTGTGCCGATTCGGGATCACCAAGTGACGCCGACAAGGCCTCACTAACCGTATGAAAATCATCGGGCCGGCAATAAATGTCATGCCCGCCATCGCCGCTCACAACATCTTCCGCGCCGGCTTCAAGCGCCGCTTCAAACACATCATCCGACGAGCCGGTTTCGACCGGATAATGGATCGCGCCAACCCGGTCAAACATAAAGCTCACTGCCCCGGTTTCCGCCAAATTACCGCCGTTTTTAGAAAATGCAGTACGTACATCGGATGCCGTGCGATTACGGTTATCGGTTAAAGCTTCAACAATAATGGCCGTGCCGCCGGGGCCATAGCCTTCGTAGCGCACTTCGTCAAAGTTTTCCCCTTCATCGCCGCCGGCGACCTTCTTAATCGCTCGTTCGATATTGTCTTTCGGCATATTCGCGGCTCGGCAGGCGATAATCGCCGAGCGTAGCCTCGGATTAGCATCCGGATCAGGCATGCCAGATTTGGCGGCAACGGTAACCTCACGGATGAGCTTGGCAAAAATTTTCGCACGCTTTTTATCCTGCGCGCCTTTGCGATGCATGATGTTTGAAAACTGGGAATGACCGGCCATGATTCTTTTCTATTTTTTAAGTTGAATTGAAACTTTTAAATATCACACTTATTTCGCTTTCGCACCCCTAAGTGTGGACCAAATTAAGCCGGCGTTAATTATCAACAGTTGATAATTAACGAAGTTGTGAATTGGTGTGAATTAAGTGACTGTCACTTAATTAACTTTTGCCCACCTAAAGGCGCGTTTTGAGCCAATCGAGCATGTACGGGATTGAGATGTTCCAATTGTCGTAGCTGCAATGACCGGTACCACCTTCCGAACCGTCCCAGATTTTGAGCATTTTATCGACGCTTCCAATCTCATCGAACAATCGTTTCGCACCTTCGACATTCATCAGCAAATCATGGGTGCCATGGGTGATTAAAGTGGGGCATTTTATGTTACCAGCCAGATCTTTCATTGAAAATGCGCTGAGCGCTTTGCGCGCTTCTGCGTCCGATTTTGCGCCCACCAAACCTTGAAGTGTTGGCTGAAGCGGCGCAAAAAAATCATAAAGATCGTCGAGAATACTGTAACACCCGCACCAGCAAATCAGCGCTTTAAGACGTTTTTCAAATGCCGCTGCCCGCGCGACGTAAAAACCGCCCATGCTGATACCCAAAAGTGCCAATCGATCAGCATCGACATCTGGTCGTTCAATCAAGTAATCGATGCAAGACGCAACCGGAACTTCGTAGTCAGGCCGCGCCATAATGTTTTTCATATAATAGGATGATCCGCGACCCGGTGTATCGACCAGCAACATCGACCAGCCGCGGTCTAAAATCGCGCGGCCGCTAAAATAATTCTCTTCGGCGTAGGCATCTGCGCCACCGATCATCAGAATAGCCGGAGCAGGCTCACCAACAGTTTGGTGCGGATGACAGAAATAGCCGTCATAGACGTCCTCATCGCAAGAAATTTGCACAACTTCGATAGTTGAGGAATGCACTGCAGCACCGGCTCGGAAACAGCTTTGCGCCTTGGCAAAACGTTGTTTTTTACGGGTATCACCCGGCGGCATAAATATTTCAGACTGGCGGTAATATTGATTGGCACAAAAATAATGATCGGCAGCGGCCTCAAAGTTATGCGCGGCCAGGGCCTCACCAGCACGTTGCTCGGTTTCTTCCGCCAGTTGCAGCCAAGCCACTTGCCAGGCATCAGGATCACCGGGCTGCAATCTGCGGCATAGCTGATCGATGGCAAATATATCGCCGCCGCCCAATTGCGCTTCGGCGACCAGTCGTTGGGTTTGGGCGGCAAATGGATTGCTGGGCTGGAAATAATCGATCATAGAATCACGTTATGCTATTGGCTTCTTCGACCATGGCAATCAAGGACGCCCGCCGAAGATACTCAATATGTTGGGTTTTATCCGCGGCAATTGCGCGCAGTCCATCCAGACGCTTTTGCCGAGCCTCTGGATCAGTTTCCTGCAAAGTTTCTTTGTTCTGGATGGTTTGCGCCTGGACGTACTTCTCGGCCATTGGTCTGCGTTGCCGATCATATAGATCAAAAATATCCTCATCTGCTTCGCCGCGCCAAACACGGCCGATTTTTTCAGCGAGGTTTATGCCGTCATGAATGCCGCTATTCATTCCCATGCCGCCAATCGGATTGTTTACGTGGGCCGCGTCCCCGGCCAACATGACACGGCCAAGACGAAATTTTTCAGCGACGCGTTGGTGCACTTTATACAAATTGCGGTGGACAATGTTATAGGATTCCTGAAAATCATAACATTCCTGGAAACGCGCCTGTATCCACTCATTGGACGTCACGACTTCATCAGGTTCATCTGTCATGGCGGGGAAAAGACACCGCCATAGACCTTCATCCTCCTCACCCGGGACCTTCATCAGAGCGCACCACTGGCTAGGATGAGCGACATAATTGCGAAACCGATAGCCACCGGCGGCGGCAAAATCGAAATGTGTTGCGACGATGATAAATCGCTCGTTCCAGGTAAATCCCGGAAAATCAATGTCTTGGGATTTGCGCGTGATGCTACGTCCGCCGTCGCAGCCGATGAGATAGCGCCCTTTGTGCTGTTCTTCGGTGCCATCCGGCAGTCGAACCACAATCTCGACACCCACATCGCTTTGGCTGGCAGAAATTACTTCGCGCTCGCGCTGGATTTCAAAACAATCAAGTTTTTGCGCAATATCGTAGGCAATGGCGACCGTTTTATGCTGTTCAATTTGCAGCACATAAGGGTAAGGGGTTTCGTCTTTTAGAATCCCAAGATCAAATTCGGCAACGATCTCATCGGTGAGTCGATCCCGAAATTGAAACATCGGCGATTCAATTCCCCGTGCCAACAATTTCGACGTCATGTCAATTTCATCAAGCATCTGCAGAGTTGAAGGCTGGAGTGTTGCTGCTCTGTGATCGGCGGGTATGTCCGCCAATGTATCGAATAATTTTACCGGGATTCCCTGCCGGGCAAGATAAAGACCCGTGATCATGCCGACCGGTCCGGCCCCGGATATCAATATGCAGTTATCGTCTGAGCTTGGCATGAATATCAGGTGATCCGGTTAAATTAGAGATCACTATTATTAAGATACAACTTGCCGCTTGTCCATTTATTGAGGCGGCGACTCAATCTCCTGCTTATTTCCAAATATTTATCGAGTGTGTCCACAGATATTGAAATGTAACGCGACTGTGAGAATAAAGTGGAAATTGATAGCGTTCAGTTGATTGGAACGTGAGCGATGGGCGGCCCATCTGGTTAACAACAAAAGTTAACCTAGGAGACTTCTCACCATGACATCCCCCCATTCTTTTCCCAGCTATCGTAAATTAATCCCCGCAATCGCCATCACCCTAGCCTTTGGTTTAGCCTCTACAGCTTACGCTCAAGGGGTCACAAATTCTGTGCTCTATCAGCAATCGATGGATATCACGGGCGAGCTAAACTTGTTGCATGAAGCCAATGGTTCACAGGCCGAAAAAGTGCGTAATGCGCCAGAAATTTCCAATCGTCTTCCACGGCATGTTCTTCAAAAAGCCCGCGAAGTGCTGTTGAAAGTTCAGGTGGCCCGCAAACTCAACGGTCTTCCTCAAACCAAAGCACCGGCGATCCCTGCCAAACAAATCACGGCCACTGAAATCAAGCCTTTGCTCGATTTGATTTTAAAAGATGTGCGTGATCTCAGGACAAAATTTGCAGTTTCCAAACCATCACCAAAATCCGGCGTTGTTTCTGGTAAAACCTCAAACGATGTCTATGTTTTGCTGGAAAAAGCCAATCATGCGATAGATGGTTTGGATATCCCACACATCAACCCCAACGAGGTTTTGCAAATTGCCGATACCATCGTCGCGGATTTAGAAGCCATTCGCGCTCAACGCGGCCTATCGGATAAAATTGCCTACAGTTCAGGCGCTAAGAAAAAGCCAAAAGCTGTTTACAACCACGCTTACGAACTGATGAAGGCCCTCAAAGGCGTTGCTGATGTAAATGGCGATTTTAAAATTGACGGTGGCATAACGCTAACCGCTCAAAAATCCAAAGGACGTGTTGCCGGCAATCAGGTGATCGACAATTTGAACAACATATTGGCAGATGTTGCGGCAATGAAAGTGAAGCTTGGCGTGAATAAGCCGACGGTTTTGGCGTCGATGAAATCCGGCAACAAACCAGGCGATGTCTTTGATGCTGTCGACACGGCGATCAAGCTCACCTACCCTTTTGAAACAGTGCTTCCAACCGGGCTAGCGATCGCAGGGGCTGTATTGGCAGATCAAGTAAAAAGCATTGATCGAAATGTACGCAATTTGGAAATCGCCTATAAAGCGCCAAGCGAAGTGGTCAGTGATGTTTTGGGGGAAATCTCAGCATTGCTGAAGCTTAATTAAGGGGACACCTTACTAATTGCATATCAAATTATTCAACAGTTGATAATTAACGAAAATATATAAACAATTAATCGACTGTTGATTAATTAATACAAATTCACATCTTTTTTAATTAGGTAAGCTGTCACCTTAATTAACTCGGCAGTTGCTCTGCTAATCTCCCACCCACGCGGATCGGCTCCATTCGTGTGGCCTGGCCAGTCGCATCGTCGGTTTCTAGATAGACGCCGCAGACCGTGGCCTCACCTTCGGCAGGCGACAAGCGCTCACTTGGCATCTTTTTCATAAAGCGGCCAATTGCGGCACCTAGCTTCATGCCAATGACAGAATCATAGTCGCCGCACATGCCAAGATCAGTTTGATAGGCAGTGCCGTCGGGCAGGATTTGCGCATCGGCCGTCGGGATATGAGAATGCGTGCCGACCACCATCGACACGCGGCCGGTTAGATATTGTCCAACAGCCATTTTCTCAGATGTCGCCTCGGCGTGGATATCAACGACCGCACAATCCATCGTCTCACCAAGCGTATGTTTTTTGAGTGCTTTATCGATGGCGACAAAGGGATCATCGAGACTGTCCATAAACAATCGCCCCATAATCTGCGCAACAAAGACCTTGGCACCGTTACGGGCCTCAAACAGCCCTGCTCCCTGGCCCGGCGTCAGCTCCGGATAGTTGAGCGGGCGCAGCAAACGCGGCTCGTCATCGATATAATTAATGATTTCGCGCTGATCCCAGGCATGGTTGCCTGTCGTGATGACATCAACGCCAAGATCAAAAAACTGGTTGCAGATTTTTTCGGTTATACCAAAGCCATGCGCAGCATTTTCGCCGTTCACCATGACAAAATCGGGCGACAGTTTTTCAAGGAGCATCGGCAAATTCTGCTCGAGACCGGACCGTCCCGATTTTCCCATGACATCGCCAAAATACATCAACTTCATTTATGCTATCCGTTCACGCCGAAGGAGGTTGCGCCTGCTTCCGTAATCACCCAATCGAGGCGCTGATCAAAGCTTTCATTCGGCACGGAGTCAACTTCCTGGCCGGCATAGGCAATGCCAATGGCTGTGATGTCGCGAACGCGCCGCAAATCCGAAAGCGTTCGATCATAATACCCGCCGCCATAGCCGAGCCGATTACCTTCAGCGTCGAAGGCCAGCAACGGAACCAAAATAATGTTCGGAACGGCTTCCGGTTTATCTGCGCTAGGCTCAGGGATATCCAATTCAGAAGGCGCGAGCGCGTCGCCCGGCTGCCATTGTCTGAAAACCAATGCGGTATCGCGCGCAACAACAACAGGTAAAAGACAGGTGCATTCTTTTTCGTGTAGCGCAGTGATCAAGGGCGTCACATTTGCTTCTCGGGTAATCGGCCAATAACCGGCGACACTGTCATGCGATGAGACATTAAAATTCTCAAAAAAAGTCTCAACAAGCTTGCTACCAAAGCCAAGACCCGCCGTCTTAGCGAGCTCACGGCGACGCAATCGCGCCTGTTCTCGAATTTGCTCTTTGTCCAATGGCAGGTCTTTCGAAGAGAAGGTGACGCCGCGTGGGTCGTTAACGTCTAATCTTCCTAGGCCGGTAGGTCTAGGTGGGCACCGTATAATGTACCCAGGGGTACAACAGGGACAGCTCCCGATTGGTAAATGTTGGCCCTGGAGATTTGTCACATTTGACGGGCCCCGCAGCGTCATAGTTATATTTAGTGTGCTTCGAGCTTGTCGGCAATGCTTTCGATGCGCGTCGCCATTTTTTCGAGGTCACTGGCACCCAGCGCACTTTGTGCCGGCGCCCGCTTTTCATTGCGAAACGAATCAAGTTCGGTATAGACCTCAGAAAGCTCATCGGCGACCAACAGACTTGTCATAACCAAAAGGCGCGCGTTTCCAACTTGACCGACAGCTGCAACCAATTCATCCACCCGACGGTCGACATATTGCGACAAACGCGTCAAATGAGCTTCCTGCCCATCGTCGCAGGCTATTTCATATTTTCTGCCATTAATAGTGACGGTGACTTGGGCCATATTAGCTTTCCAAAATTTCTTTCATGCGATCTATCGCACCATAGAGGCGCGTCGAAACGATTTGATTTTTTTCTTTGAGTTCAGAGATTTCCGCCTTTGCCGCCACCAATTCTTTATCCAGCGCTCCGTTTCCAGAAGCGGAACCGGTCTTGAACTCAATCGATTTTTCCAATCTAGTCAGAGCTGCATCAAGTTTTGCTTTCGCCACCTGAATAGAAGAAGTGCTTTGTGTAGAAGTGTTTGCCAAGACTTTTTAAACTCCCCGATTAAGACGAGACATTACGCCTTCGTTTGTGATTCCGTCAACCATGGGATTACTGAAATAAATCTCCTCTCTTAGATACATAGGAGACATGTATTTTGAGGGGTTGACGTGAGCGGTGTAACTTAGGATTGTGCGCCGCATAATCGTGGCATTTTTTAAACGGAGGAACGAATGGCCCTACGGGTAGCAATTAATGGCTTTGGCAGAATTGGCCGATTGGTATATCGCGCAATTTTGGAAGCCAACAATGACAATATTGAAGTGGTTTGTATTAATGATTTAGGTCCAACTGAATCTAATGCGCATCTTTTGAAATTTGACTCGACGCACGGTATTTTACCGCAGGACATTAAGGTCGACGGCGACACAATGGACGCTGGCCAAGGCCCCGTCCGTGTAACCGCTGAGCGCGATCCAGCGAATTTGCCTTGGAAAGAACTTGAAGTAGATGTCGCCCTGGAATGCACGGGATTTTTCGCCAGTAAAGAAAAAGCCTCCGCTCACCTAGACGCTGGCGCAAAGCGCGTGATTATTTCGGCGCCGGCATCAGGCGCAGACATTACAGTCGTTTATGGTGTGAATTCTGATCAGATAAGCGCTGACCATACGGTTATCTCGAACGCCTCTTGCACGACAAACTGTTTGGCTCCTGTGGCTTTCGTACTGAACAATGCCGTCGGTATTGAGCGCGGCTTTATGACGACGATTCACTCCTTTACCGGCGATCAGCGCACTGTTGATACGCTGCACAGCGATCTCCATCGCGCCAGAACTGCATCGGGCTCGATGATTCCAACATCAACCGGTGCTGCCAAAGCTGTTGGTCTGGTTTTGCCGGAATTGAACGGTAAGCTTGACGGCACATCGGTGCGCGTTCCTACTTCGAACGTGTCCTTGATCGACTTTACTTTTACCCCTGGAAAAGAAACCAGCGTTGATGAAATTAATGACGCGATTAAGGCAGCCGCGGCCAGTGGATCCTTAAAAGGTATACTCGGCACCAATGATTTGCCGCTGGTCTCCGTCGATTTTAATCACAATCCGCATAGCTCGATATTTGATCTATCAGAAACGCAAGTGATTGAAGGCAACTTTGTGCGCGTGCTGAGTTGGTACGATAACGAATGGGGCTTCTCAAATCGAATGGTCGACACAACTTTGGCTGTTGGCGCGACGATCTAATAGAAGTGTGAAATTTTCAAAAATTAACCCGGGTTGGATAACCCGGTTTTTTTGTATCTAGATAAAAATTTTTGTGACGATCGCCGCAGAAAAGGCCAAATTAAATCCAACCATCCATTTGAGCAGTAGAAGGCCTCCATCAATCTTGGCAAATCTTGTATCATAATCTGCCATAGATACAGCAGCAGCACGTGCCTTTGATTCCGGTGCGCCTGCAGACACTAGTGCATCATATAGTTCTGAGTTCATCAAATTCATAACTAAACCTATCCTTTTGAGCCAATTTTTTCAACTTCAGGATGGTTATGGAGGGACCAGAGGCTGTTTTACCCTTCAGGATCGTAGAAGGTCAGGCCGGGAATTTTGTCTTCGTCTTCCATGCGGCCGCGGAATTCGAGGGTGTTGCGATCAGGATCGCGGACGAAGACCGATACATGGCCGTCGCCGCCGAATGTCACCGGGCCTTGAGAAATTGCGATATCGTTCTCCTCAAGGGTTTTTAAAGTCTCAATGATGGATTCGACGCGAAAAGCAAGATGAGTAATACCGGTGTGCTTCTCCGGCACGTCCATCAGGATATTTTTGCCGTCATTGAGATCAACACCGTTGACCACAAGATTAATTTCCACGCCATTGTCATTTTTTATGACGATAACCGCATCAAAATCCACTTCGATAATAACTTTAAAACCGAGCGCTTCGTAGAATTTTAACGCCCGGTCCCGGTCAGTGATGCGAATACCTGAGTGGTCATATTGTTGAATGTTTATCATTGTCGTTCCTGAATTTGGTTGCTGTTTGGCCTATGATGTAAGCCAAATTTCCAAAAACGCAAATTCAATTTGTCTTCGGCTTATTCGAGATGCGAGATCCAATAGCGATTTTGCTTCATAAATGCACGGTAGTGAGGATTGTTATCTTCGATTTCGAATAATGCCGCCACTTTTTTGCGCAAGAACGATATCAAGCGTTTCAGGTAGTATCTTGATGATTCTTTATAAACATCTGCATCGGTAATGTTAACCGCAGTATGATCTTGAGTCTGAGCTAAAACGGCGATTTTTTGTGAATAGGTCATTTTCTTTTCCTTAAGTTTTACTAATCTTATAACGTAGATATTCCGCCATTTAGACAAATAAAAAAACGACTTTATCTTCATTGTAGTTTAGATATCCTAATGTCATGTCAGCCCCCTATTCATTTCCCCCGTTGAATGGCCTGCGTGCTTTTGAGGTCGCGGCGCGTCATATGAGCTTTCAAAATGGTGCTGAGGAATTGAACGTCACACCGGGGGCTATCAGCCAACAGATCAAAAAGCTGGAAGATATTCTGCAGACGCCGCTCTTTCACCGAGAAGGCCGTGCCGTCAGCCTCACCGAGGCAGGCAGGCAACTTTTACCAGGCCTCAGCGCAGGTTTTGAGCGTCTCGATGAAGCCGTTCAACTGGTCCGGAAAAGCGGCGCCCACAACCACATAACGATCAGCGCCACGCCTTCTTTCGCCGCTAAATGGCTGGTGCCGCGCCTGGAACATTGGACGGCAAAGTATCCGGATATCGATATTCGCATATCAGCAAGTTTGGGCCTCGCCAATTTCGGACCCGACGGCGTCGATCTCGCCGTGCGGTTTGGTGGTGGACGATATGACGGGCTCACTTCAACTCTTTTGCTGGAAGAGTCTTTCGCCGTCGTTTGCAGCCCGATCTTTGTCGACGGCACCAACCAGATCAAATCGCCGGAGGATCTTCGAAATCACGCCTTAATTCATGTCACCGGCGGACAAAGTGCGCCCGGCACGGAATGGCAGGAATGGCTGCAAACGGTGGGAGTTGAAGGCGTCGATACAACACGTGGACTTTCGTTCGATGATTCTTCCGTAGCGATTTTGGCTGCAATCGGGGGCCAGGGCATCCTCCTGTCGCGCCGGGCCTTGGTTGAGAATGATATTGCCGCCGGTCGCCTGGCTCTGCCTTTTGAATTAGATTTGCCTACGGATTTTGCCTGGCATATTGTTGCGCTCGAAGAAAAGTTAAACCGCCCAGAAGTGGCAGCCTTTAGAGACTGGCTTCTATCCGAAGTCCAAAACATTGAGAATTAAACGTGCCAAAAAAAGAACAAGCTGAAACCTGCCGCCTTTATTTGATTACGCCGCCTGAAATTGTGCCTGACATCTTTAAAGACGATTTGGCGGCAGCGCTGGATGGCGGCGATGTTGCTTGCGTGCAACTGCGCCTCAAAGACGCAAGCCGAGACGACATCCTGCGCGCCGCCGAAATTCTGGCGCCGGTCGTCCAAGAGCGAGACGTCGCGTTTATCATGAACGATGATCCGGTTTTGGCAGCGGAAAGCGGTTGCGATGGTGTCCATATCGGCCAGCAAGATGCGAGCTATGCAGATGCCCGGGCAGCGCTTGGCGATGAGGCAATTGTCGGCGTCACCTGTCACGATTTACGCAATCTCGCGATTGAGGCTGCCGATAAAGGTGCCGACTACGTCGCCTTTGGCGCGTTTTTCCCAACCACCACCAAAGCCGCCAAATTTTATCCTGAAATTGAGATTTTAGAGGCGTGGACGATGATGACCACCGTGCCCTGCGTCGCCATTGGTGGCATAACCCAAAAAAATTGCGGCGAACTGGTCAAAGCCGGCGCAAATTTTCTGGCTGTCGTCTCTGCTGTTTGGGATTACGACCAAGGCCCCGCCGCCGCGGTGAAAGCGTTTAATGGCGCGATAGCCCGGGCCAATTAAACCTCCCCATTGCCATTGTTATTGCCCGGCGCTTCGCAACCTGATAGGTTCCGCGCCTTCAAAACAAAACACTAAAACGAAGATGGTTTAAGTCATGAAAATCAACGGTAATTCTATCCGCCCGGGTAACGTCATTGAACATCAGGACCGCTTGTGGCGGGCTGTTAAAATTCAGCACACGCAGCCAGGTAAAGGCGGTGCTTATTTGCAGGTCGAATTGAAAGACTTGCGTAGCGGCACCAAGCTCAACGAGCGCTTCCGCGCTTCCGAATCTGTCGAGCAGGTGCGCCTTGAGCAAAAACAGTTTCAATACCTCTATGCTGAAGGCGACATGCACACCTTCATGGATATTGAAACCTACGATCAGATATCGCTGAGCGCGGAACTTATCGGCGAAGAACAGGTAATTTATTTGCAAGATGGTATGGAAGTGAAGATCGAAAGCTACGAAGGCGAAAGCATCGGTCTCGAATTACCCTCGCATGTTACCTTGGAAGTGGTTGAAGCCGACGCCGTTGTTAAAGGACAGACCGCAGCCTCAAGCGCCAAGCCAGCGCTTTTGGAAAATGGTATTCGCACGACCGTGCCGCCGCATATTGAAACCGGCACCCGCGTTGTCGTCAGCACTGAAGACGGCAGCTATGTCGAGCGGGCCAAAGACTAGATGGCCGCCCTTCAATCAGCCAACATCACCGTCATGATCAAGGCGGCGCGGAAAGCCTCAGGTAAACTCAAACGCGATTACGGCGAAGTTGATCAATTGCAGGTCTCGAGCAAAGGCCCTGCTGATTTTGTCACCGCCGCTGACATCCGCACCGAAGAGATGCTCCGCGATCAGTTATCCTATGCTCGGCCTGATTTTGGCTTTTTAATGGAAGAAGCCGGCGAGATCGTCGGCGAAGACCCAACGCGGCGCTGGGTGATTGATCCGATTGACGGCACGACCAATTTTATTCACGGCATCCCTCATTTTGCGATCTCAATTGCGCTCGAAGAAAACGGCGAGATTACTGCCGGTGTCATCTATGAGCCGATCAATGATCAAATGTTCTGGGCCGAAAAAGGCGCCGGTGCCTGGCTCAATGACAGACGGATGCGGGTATCGGGTCGCTCGATTATGGCCGAGTCAATTTTCGCGACCGGCATTCCTTTTATGGGCCGAGGTGAGCCTGGCGATCACGAGCTTTTCCTCAAACAAATGGAAGCCGTGATGAGCGTTTCCGCCGGCATTCGCCGCTTCGGCAGTGCCGCACTCGATTTGGCCTATGTCGCCGCCGGACGATTCGATGGATTTTGGGAAACCGGTCTTAAGCCGTGGGACATTGCAGCGGGCCTCATTATTGTACGCGAGGCCGGCGGCATGATTTCCGAACTTGATGGCCGCGACAACATGCTCAAAACCGGCTCTATCCTTGCCTCTAATCCAAATCTGCAACAAGAGCTCAGCCAAATTATTAGAAAAGCCGGAAAATAAGGCACAGGTTTGGCTCTTTTTGGCCATATTTTCGACACATCCTCAATTTAGTTAGGTCTCCCTGAAAAAGCGTCATTCTAATAGGCTAAGGTCTTGTTTAGCCTGTTGTATCTATCGCGTCGCTTGGGTATGTTGGGAGAATTAGGGAGTTGCCTTGAAAAATGTATTTAAAATACTTAACCGAGGCGAATAACGCGCAAATCTTTGTGAAGGGGGAAACTCATCATGTCGCACCAAAATAATTCGGCCAATTGGCTTACCATCGTCGCAATTGCAGTAATCGCTGTGATCGGTCTGGCAAGCTCGGCTCATGCGCAATTACGTCCATGGGATTCCAATAACGAAGTCTTAGTTGATCTAAGCGTCCTCGGGGACAGTGGCATCGGACCATCCCCTGCCGGCGGCTTTGTTGCACTGCCGAGCCTCACCGGCGACCTGCTTGATCCACCTTCGAGAATGCCAAGATCACGGCTTTTAGTAAAACGCCCGCCTGTAGCCGGTGCATTTGCGGATAGAGACCTGCCCAAAGTAACACTGAAGCGGCCCGGAAAAAGCAGAGCAAAAACCTCCAAACGTCGGCGCGTTGCAAAATCCAGGGCCAAACCCAGGGCCAAACCAAGATCGCGTGCACCAAAAGTCGCTGCCTTAAAAGCGCCGCCGCCCAAGCCGAGCATTAAAACGACTAAACCAGCAACCAAATTAGCACCGGCGCCGAAAGCTGCGCCTAAACCACCGGTCAAAATCACCAAGGCCAAACCGGCTCCAATGCCTAAAGCTGCACCGCCGCCGCCAAATGTAAAAGCGCCTGCGCCCGTGGCCAAACCCAAAATGGCACCAAAGGCACCTCAGACAGCGTCGCGCCCCAGCCCAACAAGCCCAGCAAGTGGCGCTTATCTGACATTCAAACTAGGCGATCCCAAATTAAGCGGTGATTCCCGCAAGGCGTTGGATGAATTAGCGGCGAAACTCAATGCTCAGCCAAAATCCAGAATGCAACTTTTGGCCTATGCCGGCGAAGCTAATCTGTCGGCCAGTAAAGCCCGGCGGCTATCGCTATCACGTGCCTTGGCGGTACGCTCATATTTGATCAAAAAAGGTGTGCGCAGTACCCGTATCGATGTTCGTGCACTTGGCAATAAAGTTCCCTCCGGCCCGCCAAATCGCGTCGATTTAAAGGTCGTTGGCCAATAACGAACGATTAGTAACAAACGATTGAATAGTCGGAGTAATTTGATCTGCATGCCTCTCAACAATTCAAACTCGACCGTTTATTAGGGGCAATGCCATGACCTCACCACAACGTTTTGTAATCCGCATGATATTGTTCGTGCTGGCTGTTGTTGGCGTTTGTTTCGTTTTACTCCCGGCCTTGCAAAAGGCATTTATCGCCAATGTCGGTTTGAACGGCCTGATCGTCGGCGTGCTTGTATTGGGCATTCTCTATAATTTTCGCCAAGTGCTGATGCTGTATCCTGAGGTCGCTTGGATAGAGCGCTATCGTAAATCATCCGGCGCCGTATCGTCGATTAAACCGCCCAAATTGCTATCCTCCATGGCAACGATGTTAGGAGAACGCCAAGACAGCCTCAGTCTCTCTACACTTTCGATGCGCTCGCTTCTTGATGGAATTGCGTCACGCTTGGATGAATCGCGGGATTTGTCGCGCTACACCATTGGCCTGTTGATCTTCTTAGGATTGTTAGGAACATTCTGGGGATTGTTGGAAACAGTTGGATCGATCAAAAATGTTATTGATAATTTATCAATCTCTGGCGGAGACTTCGCCGGCGTTTTCGAAAATTTGAAATCCGGTTTGTCGGCGCCACTGTCCGGCATGGGAACGGCGTTTTCTTCTTCTTTGTTTGGCCTCGCTGGCTCTCTTGTCCTAGGCTTCTTGGACCTGCAAGCCAGCCAGTCTCAAAACCGCTTTTACAATGACCTGGAAGAATGGTTGTCGAGCCTAACCCGACTGTCTTCAGGGGCGCTAACTATTGAAGGAGACCAATCCGTTCCCGCTTATGTGCAGGCGCTGCTGGAGCAAACTGCTGAAAGCCTTGAGAACTTGCAAAGGACATTGGCACGCGGCGCCGAAAGCAATATTCAAAGCAACACCAATTTAACACGCCTTACCGAAAGCCTTGGCACCCTCGGCGATCAGATGCGGGCAGAGCAAAATTTATTGATCAAACTCGCAGAAAGTCAGACCGATCTACGCTCCACTTTGGATCGTTTGGCAACGGCAACAACGCAGGTCGGCAGCGGTATGGACGAAGCCACACAAACCCACATCCGCAACATAGATGTCTATATGGCGCGCTTGCTGGAAGAGTTGGCCTCTGGTCGGGATGACGTCGTCCAACAGGTTCGCAGTGAAATTAAACTTCTGGCCCGCACAATCGCGGTTGCCCAAGAAAATAAACGATAGGACACCCGGCGATGGCCGCGCTCTCCCGTCGCAATCAACATAGAACCGATATTTGGCCGGGCTTTGTCGATGCCCTGGCAACGTTGTTGATGGTTATCATTTTTCTGTTGATGATCTTTGTCATCGCTCAATTCTTTTTGAGTGAGGCTCTCACGGGGCGCGACCAGGCGCTCGATCGATTGCGCGGGCAGGTCACTGAACTTGCTGATCTGTTGAATCTAGAACGCAAAGCCAATGCCACGCTACGCACCGATATTGGGCAATTGTCCGATGAGCTGTCGACTTCCGTCTCTTTCAGAGATGATCAAAAGCTACAAATTCAGGCGCTGAGGCTGCGGGCTGAAACTGCGGAAAATCAAGCCATGAGTTTAAAATCCAACCTTGCGTCGGCGATGAAGAGTGTTGAGACCGATCAGAAAATAATTAATCTGCAGTTAAGCCAGATCGCCGCGTTGACAGACGATATCGAGAAATTAACAGCGCTCCGCGAAGATTTGGAAGTCAAAGTTAAAGCTTCACTCACCAAACTAGTATCCAAAGATGAAACCATCATCACAGAGAAAAAACTTTCAAAAACTGCGCGGGCAGAAGTCGCTTTATTGAATAAACAACTCCGCGTCATCCGTCAGCAAATTGCTCAAATTGCAGAAACGCTGGATGCCTCAGAAGCGGTCGCCAGAAAACAAAGAACCCGCATTGCCAATCTCGGCAAACGCCTAAACGCAGCTCTCGCCAGTAAGGTTCAGGAGCTGTCTCGATATCGTTCGGAATTTTTTGGCAAATTGCGCGAAGTTCTCGGCAATCAAAAAGGCATTCGCATTGTTGGCGATCGGTTCGTTTTTCAGTCCGAGGTGCTTTTTACTACAGGTTCGGCCGATCTTGGCGACGAAGGCAAAAATCAGATTACGCAGCTGGCCGGTACCTTAAAAGAAATCATCAAGAAGATACCTCCCAAGATCGCATGGGTGTTGCGGGTCGATGGTCACACCGACCGAATTCCTATTCAGACGTCGCGCTTTCCATCAAACTGGGAGCTTTCCACAGCGCGCGCAATATCTGTTGTTAAATATCTGGTGGATCAAGGCATCTCCCCAACCAATTTGGCTGCAACCGGCTTTGGCGAGTTTCAACCGATTGACCCCCGCGATGATGAAATCGCCAACCGCCGCAACCGCCGGATCGAGTTAAAGCTCACCCAGCGATGAAGAATGAAAATGTCTAGTTCGAAACGCCACAGGTTCATAGTGCCGCTCGCAATTCTTGCCGTATTCATTCTTTCAAGCTGCACGACTGACACGCCATCAACAGATCACCCACTCAGCCAACATGAAGACGATCACCAGCACCATGAAGATGAGCTCCTGGTCCTTAACCCTCCTGGCAACTATGAGAGTTCGCTCCCGGCTATGGGAATGTCGCTCATTGACATAACCCACATGGATGGTCTTGGAATTCAGCTTTATCATCTGAGAATTGAAAATGGATCGCACCCTTTTGAAGCGCGATTGGCTCACAGAAAGCGTCATCCTGGCGTTACCGTCGATGTCCACCATCATTTCGAAGGACACGCAAAAGAAAGCCGACAGGTCCTATACCAGTCGGCGCGCCGCCAATTGGAATAAAGCCAGCCTCAAATGTGGCCAAGGCATTCGTTTGGGCATGATCGACGGCAGTGTTGACACCAAGCACCCGACCTTCAAAGGGTCTAATTTGAAGTACCGCTCTTTTCATTTGAAGGGTCAAACCGCCGGCGCAATTCGGCATGGCACAGCGGTTGCCAATGTCATGATCGGAAATTGGCGATGGGGTGGATTGCTGCCGAAGGCAAATCTTTTCGCTGCCAATGTTTTTCACAAACGAAAAAAAGGAAAATCGCGCGCGAGCACAAAAAGTGTATTGCTCGCCATCAATTGGCTTACCAAACTTCGAGTTGACGTGATCAATTTCAGCATCGGCGGATCCTATAATTCGCTGATCGCCCATGCCATTGAAAAAGCCCATAAAAGTGGAATTATATTAATCGCCTCCGCTGGAAATAGTGAACCGTTTACCAAGAAAAAAAGCTACCCTGCAGCTTACAAGCAGGCAGTCGCCATAGCTGCATCAGACCGGTTTAACAGAACCGCAAAATTTTCGTCTGCCGGGAGCTACGTAGAATTTACGGCCCCCGGCGTCAGAATTTGGACAGCGGTTCCAGGCGGCGGAAGAGCCATGTCTGGCACCTCCTTTTCAGCGCCGATTGTATCGAGCCTTGTAGCAGCAGCTCTTAAAACCGAAGGCATTCAAGATTTAGAATCGGTGCGCGGCTATTTACGCTCCCATGCCAAGGATAGAGGAAAAGAAGGTTGGGACAAATATACGGGCTGGGGAATCGTTGGTATAAAACCACTTTGTTAATTCGCTTGATTTGTTTGCCGCGAGCTAGTTATTAGCACCTAACGCCACCTTCAATCCTCTTGGTACCTTCGAAAGTCGCCACTCTTTCATGTTCATCATTTTTATTATTGTTTTTATTAACCTTGTCGGCTTTGGCATCGTCATTCCTCTTCTGCCTTTTTATGGCGAGCATTTTGGCGCCTCGCCCGATGAAGTTACCGGTTTGATGGCGATTTATTCCCTAACCCAGTTTATCACGGCACCTATTTGGGGACGCTATAGTGATCGGTATGGCCGTCGCCCTATTCTGCTGATCAGCCTAGCCGGAACGGTGATTGCCTATGTCTGGCTTGCTTTTGCCGATAATCTTCAATCGCTTTATTGGGCGCGGGCGCTGGCGGGTATAACAGCGGGCAGCATTTCCGCAGCCTTTGCCTATATGGCTGATATCACAACAGAAGAAAATCGCGCAAAAGGAATGGGGCTTTTGGGCGCGGCATTTGGGCTCGGCTTTATTGCGGGTCCAGCAATCGGTGGATTGTTAGCCGGCAGCGATCCATCAGCGACAAACTATCAACTACCGTCTTTTGTGGCCGCTGGATTTTCCGGTGCAGCGTTTCTTGCCGCGCTTTTAATATTAAAAGAATCCCTTTCTGATGAAATCAAAGCCCGTATAGCTAACCGAACAGCGCTAGAGAAATGGGCAATCTTTATAAACACCATGAAACAGCCGACCATCCGTTTGACCATCATATTGACCTTTGTTTCAGTTTTTGCCTTCGCCGGACTGGAGGCGACTTTTGCGCTTTGGTCGGAGCGAGAGTTTGGCTGGGGCGTTGAGCAAAATGGCTATATTTTTGCCTTTATTGGTATTATCAGCGCCGTTATTCAAGGGTCGATGATCCAGTTCTTGTCGCGCAAGATTGGCGAGGTTGCCATGGTGAAACAGGGGTTCCTGGCACTCGGCATAGGGCTTGCCGCCCTCCCATTTGCCGAAAACCTTCCCCTCTTATTGATTACAATGGTCATCATTGCATACGGCTTCAGCATCTCCTCACCGGCGCTCAATAGTTTGCTTTCATTGAATATTCCGGCAGAGCAGCAAGGCAGCATATTGGGCATCGGGCGTTCGGCCTCGACGTTAGCGCGCGCGCTCGGACCCGCTGGTGCCGGCTATTTATTTGCCTTAATCGGTCGTGATTGGCCGTTTTATATTGGTGCGGTTCTTATGTTCGTTGTGCTGTTATTGGCCTTTAAGTTCGAGTTGTCTTCAAAACAGAGCAATACCGGCACTTAAATTAATTTCCATTTCATGCGTTTCTAGCTTGCACCTCGGCAACCTCTTGGGTATATAGTGCGCCACTTTCCGCGGAGATAAAGTAATGAAAAAAGACATTCATCCAGAATACCATGAGATCACTGTTACCATGACAGATGGCAGCAGCTATACCACTCGGTCCACTTGGGGCGAAGCTGGTGATGTTATGAAGCTTGATATTGATCCTAAATCTCACCCTGCCTGGACAGGTGAGCATCGTCTTATCGATAGTGGCGGCCAAGTTGCCAAATTTAATAAGCGCTTCCAAGGAATTGGGCTCAAAAGCTAGTAATTGACCCCAGTTATTGAGAATATAACAAAAACGTCGCCATCATTGGCGGCGTTTTTCTGTTTATAGTACTCGTTCTTGAAATTCGTTAAATAAACGGCTTAATTGGGTAATTTAACCAAATCTATAGAGCATCCGTTCAATAATTTGTTAAGTAGTTCCCTGGTAGAAGGAACGGTTAATCGCATCGTTCGTGCTGCCCTTACGACCTACCAAGGACGCGAAGTTAAACATACCGGTGATGGCATTATGGCTTCGTTCAATAACACGGCCAATGGTGTCGCTGCGGCAATTTATATTCAGCAAAAAACAGCGGAGAGCAATTCAACCAGTCCGGACGTTCCGCTTGGCATCAAAATTGGTATAAATGCTGGAGAGCCAATTATCGAGGATGATGATTTGTTTGGCACGACGGTGCAATTATCTGCCCGGATCGTCGATAAAGCCAGCGACAAAGAAATCTTTGTTTCCGAAATTGTCAAAGGGATTTGCCTCGGCAAAGACTTTTCGTTTGAATCTCGAGGCGCTCGTGAGATGAAGGGCTTTAAAGAACCCATCACGCTTTACGAAGTGATATGGCAGTAACCAACTTTCCGAAAAATTCTCTTAGACAAAAAAAATTGGGGCGCCTTTTCGGCTGCCCCAACTAATGCATTCCCTGTTAAACTCGCCCGTTTAAAAATGCACGGGAAATGTACCCAAGTCCGACTTGTCGGGTCAAGAGATCAATTTCAATTTTTTATAAAAAAATATATTGCTTTTTTAATTTATTTTAGTGGGGAAATTTTAGAATTTTTAAAATTCTGCCGCCTGCGTCAGTTCCCTGGGACGGACTATGCGACGACAAAAGGTAAAGCTTACCTGGCCTCTATGGCGACGCTTTGTAAGCAGTCTGGAATCGAGACAATCGCTGAAATGGTGGAAGACGCTGAATTAGCAGGTTTCTTGCTGGAATGCGGCATTACCTACGGCCAAGGCTGGTATTTTGGCAAACCCGATACCGATCATTCGGTTTACGCAAAAAAATAAACCTCTTTAAATCATACAAAATTGGCACAAAAACAAAAAAGGCGCCGCTCCGAATTTGGAACGGCGCAAGTTTAACAGGGAGGTGTCGTAGATCTTCAAGTAAACGAAGGGAACCTATGACATTTTTCATGATATTGGGGGCGTATTAAAACTTCGTTAACACTTTTCTGGGCGCGCAGTTGTTGAGGCGGGCAAACAACATTATTTTTTGAAAACATCCTCGGCCCCAAGGCGCGCTTTTTTCTTCAATTCTATTTCCACTTCCACACGCTTAATTTCAGCTTGGAGCTCTTCAATATATTCGCCAAGAGCTTCAATTGACATTACTTCCAGATCTATTATTTCTACCTTCTTAACGACTGGTTCCAGATCATCTGTGTCCATAATGCTCGCTCCGTTTATATCTAATTCATTGCCGGCCTCATTTTCTTCATCATAACTTGAATAAAACAACCTTTTTTAGAGCCTGGATTGCATATTATTGCATTTTTTTGTCTCGCATGGTTTGACGCGGCTTTATGTCAGGCTTATATTTCCCGTCATGAATTAAGGCCTTGCTGCCTAATTAACCCCCGCAACTTTGAACATAGGGAAATGGAAGATGGCTCAGCCACTTATGCCGAAGGCAACCGCCGTTTGGCTCGTTGATAACACGGCGCTAACGTTTGATCAGATTGCAGATTTTTGCGGTTTACATAACCTCGAAGTTCAAGCAATTGCTGATGGTGAAGTTGCACCTGGTATGCAGGGACTTGACCCGACTGCAAATGGACAACTGGAAAAAGAAGAAATTGCCCGCTGTGAAGCTGATCCTGTTGGCCGGATGGAAATGGCGAAGCCTACTGTTCCGCTACCAAAAGTTCGGCAAAAAGGCGCGCGCTATACACCCATTTCTAAACGTCAAGATCGGCCTGATGCGATCGCCTGGCTGCTGCGCAGTTATCCTGAATTGAGCGATGCTCAAATCAGCCGCTTGATCGGTACAACCAAGCCGACCATTAACGCGATTCGTGATAAAACCCATCGCAACTCAGCAACCATTAAGCCGCAAAGTCCGGTTTATCTTGGGCTTTGTGCAGCGCCGGATTTGGAAAAAATGATCACCATTTCGCGCGCGCGCGCCGGCACAACACACACGCCAACCCAACCATTGCCGCCAATCGCTGCAACTGAGCCGGCGAACGAACAAGCACCGATGCCGCCTCAGCCAAAGCCCGCGCCGGAAGCTGCACCAACAGCAGAAGAAGTCTTTGGCGCTTCAACGGCGCCGGCGGATAAAGAAGAAGAACCTCAAATCAAAAGTGAGGATGTGTTTGGCCCTGCCTCCGACAGCTAAGCCAGATGCCGCCGCAGAAGATACCTCAGAGCCCGAGGCAGAGGTAAAAGTAACTCCAGAAGAAGTTTCTGAGGCAACTGCAGACAAGTCTGAAGGCGCGTAGAAGCAACGCAGCGGTCTTAAAAACTATAAATTAGTTGGTTTTAGGATTCGGCGCTCTTTAGAGCGCGTTCATACTTGCGAGTTCGTCTTTTATTCGGAGTTTTTTCCGCTTTAAATCTGCGACCACACCATCATCGGGATGTGGGAGTTTGTGTTGAAGTTCGAGTTCCTGTTCAAGGCCGGTGTGCTTAGTCTTAAGCACTGATACGCGATCTTGCTCGTTCATAGATAAATCTCCATCTAATTCAAAGCACCTAACTCGACTATGCTAATCCTATCAGATTTAAAAATCCAGGATTAAACTGTAAAATTTCAACTTGAATGGTTAAAAAAAGCGCTGTTTTCCGGGATAAAATAGATTTACGACAGTAAAATCAAACGCTTAGGAGATGAGCGCCTGAGAGATCAATTGGACTGTTTTTTTTCCGTCTTCCGACCGGTCACCCAATATTATGGTTAGATACTTGAGCATATTCGTTTCGGCGGTATGAGATTTTTCCTCGATGGTAGTATCCGGATATGAAAACTCACGTTGGCCCGATTGATACAGAATGGTCTGCTCAATTCTTTCACCGTCAAGCTCACATTTTTTAATGGTCTCGCGTAGTTGTTCGGAAAGCTCGCCGAGATTGATCTTTTCATCTTGCTTCATATCACGCCTAATTTGACGCAACCTTTGGACCACGCCGGATTGCCATGGCTCAATGGCTGAAATAATTTCAAACAATTCAGCCTGCTCCATTTTTTCAGCGCCTTCAAATGCCACCCAACAACAATAGAGAACGATATTTACGTCGGCTCCGAAGCTGTCCTGTAATTTCAAGCAGGCTTCCGCCACCCTTGCCCGACCATAAAAATCGAGGGAGAAATCCCAAAAAGGATTGTCAGTGGTTTCGTAATTTGATTCGCTCATTTTTCAGACCTATCGTTCATCTCACCTATTACTCTAATCGCCGAGGCATATGCCTAAACCACGAGCGGTTTGCACGAGCGTTTCAGAAACGTCAACTGTGCGGGTGCGAGAAGTCACTTCATCGAGCGGCAAATCGACAACTTGACGATGTTGCCAGGCCACCATTCGGGAATTCTCGCCCTCGGCCAAAAGGTCAACTGCTCTGACGCCAAAGGCAGAAGCAATAATACGGTCGTAGCTGCTTGGAATGCCGCCGCGCTGGATATGGCCTAACACCGTGACGCGGGTTTCCGCTCCTGTCGCCTCGGCAATTTGATCCCCCAATTGATGAGCTATTCCACCGTAGCGCTTTTGACCGTCACTCTGTTCGCTCATAACCGCTTCGCCGTCCGCAGGGCGTGCGGCTTCCGAGCAAACTATTAATGCGTGGTCACGACCTTGTTCATGGAGGGCGTTTAATTTTTCGGCAATCGGCTCGATGCGATACGGAATTTCAGGAATAAGAATAACGTCCGCGCCGCCGCCGATGCCGGAATTGAGCGCGATGTGACCCGCATCTCGGCCCATGACTTCCAAGATCATAACCCGCTCATGACTGGCTGCCGTTGGCTGCAATCGATCCAATGCCTCAACGGCTGTATTTACCGCCGTCGAAAAACCCACAGAAAATTCAGTTAAAGGCACATCATTATCAATGGTTTTTGGCACACCGATGAAATTAATGCCACCGAGTTTGGTCAATCTATTTAAAATATCGAGACTGCCGTCGCCGCCAATGCCGATTAATCCATCGAGTTCTAACTCTTCAAAACCAGCGGCAAACTCCTTGGATCGATCCTTTCGCGTGCCATCCGGCATTGGAAAATCAAATGGGTCACCTTTATTGGTCGTGCCGAGTATGGTCCCGCCCATTCGCAAGATATTGCCGGTAAATAATTTGAGCGTCAGTTCTTCGCAGCGAGCCGGAGAATCCATCAAACCTCGGGTGCCATCATGGATGCCCAATACGCGCCAGCCATAGCCCTGAATAGCTCGATGCACGACAGCCCTAATGACCGCATTTAATCCAGCGCAATCACCGCCGCTCGTCAGAACGCCTATGGTTTTTATCGAAGAACCCTTTTCGGCCACAACTTTATTCCCTTGTATAGATAAAACCGTCCAAATTTGATGAAAATTTTGGTATTATAGTTACAGGATCAATTAAATCGTTTGAACCTATGGCTGACAACCTAGAAAACGCAAACCAGATCAAAGAGTTATCTGAAAAACACCGAGAGCTTGATCTCCAAATCAAGCGACTCGCCAGTGGGCCTGACTTCGATCAGATCAAACTTCAGCGGCTCAAAAAAGAAAAACTAGCTCTAAAAGATCAACTTGCTGTCTTGGGTGCCAATCAGGTGCCAGATATTATAGCCTGAAATTTTCACTTACTTATTTCTAGCATCGCTATTTGCAGCCAAAATAATCTGGTCTGGGGATGAATCTGCAAAAATTTCCTGTGCTCCCCAAATCGGATTGATTCTATGCTCATTTTCACCAACTTCAAAGGGAGATCGAATGAGAAGCTCGATCAGTTCCTGCGCCTTTTGAGTCACGGCTTCTTCTTGGTAAAGATTTAAAATGATGACGAACTCGCCGTTATCGAGGGCGCCGACGACATCGACCTCCTCTAGGCAACTTCGAATGACGGCCGCCGCATGGATCATAAATCCATCTCGTAATCCCGGGCCATCATCGAGCCATAAATCGTCTATTCCCATTATTTTGACAAAAAGCAGATAACTCGGCTCTTTCGTTCGCTCAACATGCTCGATTGCATGGTGCAGATAT
>Ga0066376_10000503_pt1 | contig 36307 bp, 38 predicted proteins | sample Knorr_S15_td_Bot_FD_77009 | JGI IMG/M metagenome (GOLD analysis project Ga0066376, IMG submission 77009) | Marine microbial communities from Southern Atlantic Ocean transect - Knorr_S15_td_Bottom_ad_5009_LV_A | ecosystem: Environmental > Aquatic > Marine > Oceanic | place: Southern Atlantic... | reverse complement strand
GACTCCCGGAGCAGGCGGTTGTAGCGTTTGCGTTGGGCTAAGGTCTGAGCTTTCACCTCCTTTCTCGTGATCAGGATCTCTTCGCGTCTTCCGTGTAGGACATCATCGGGCGTCACGTTGCCAGGGGCTTTGTGATAGCGGCGGTTGTTGTTTCGGTAGGGTAAATCTATACCCTGCACCGGGAGTCCAAACACACCACCACCCTCATGTTTTTCTCCCCCTAAAAGTGTCCCATTATCGCTGAACGCCTACAATCAAAGGCACGCCGGCAGTGGCGGACTTCAAGTTCCGCATCGAGAACAAATGGATGAACAGCGGACATAACCGGACCACCGTGGGCAATTTCTTCGGCGCCTGCGAGATGCAGACCCGTGACGGGTTCGTGCTGGACAATGCTGAGCATCAGATCCTGCTGGGCGAAGACGAGTCGCCCAACCCGGTGGAGTATGTTTTGCACGCCTTGGCCGGCTGCATCACCACCTCCTTGGTCTACCACGCCGCCGCCCGGGGCCACAAGATCACTGAGGTTGAGTCGGTGATCGAGGGCGACCTGGACCTGCACGGCTTCCTGGGCATGGATGAAAAAATCAGGAGCGGTTACACGAACATCACAGTGACCTTGAAGGTCAAGGGTGACGCGTCCGAAGCGGTCCTTCAGGAACTGGCTGAGATAGCTCAGTCCCGCTCCCCGGTCTTCGACATCGTTTCCAACCCGGTACCGGTCAAGGTCGTAGTCGAGGTGTGATCGACGCCCCGGCCCTGAGCCTTTAAAAGCGCCCCGACGAGTCGGGACGCTTTTCATTTCGTTTGACCGTGGCAGGCACGTGTGCTGTAATCATTTGTGGTCTTCCTCATGTTTGGGGCGGGACCTATCCTGGCGAGAATTGGAGACCGGATGAAGCTTTTAACCTACGAAACGGACAAAGGACCTCGCTGCGGAGTCCTGCAGGGCGGCCAGGTAGTCGATGTCAGCGACCTGCTGGAGGGCCAGCCCTTGCAAGACGTAAGGGCGCTGCTGGAACTGGGCGAATCGTCTATAGACCGGGTCCGAGACGTTCTGGCAAAGGGCATTTCAACGCCCGCTGTGTCCCAAATAGCGCTGGCCGACGCCAAACTACGCGCCCCCATAATCCAACCGCCCACGGTGCGGGATTTCATCGTCTACGAAGAACACGCCAGCAATCAGGGTACCCGCGAACCCAACGAGGTCTGGTACCGGATGCCGGTCTTCTATTTCTCCAACCCGTTGTGTATCTACGGGACCGACGCCGAGATACCCTTCCCCTCCGCATCGTCGCAATTCGACTACGAGCTTGAGATCGGCTGTGTCATCGGCAAGGAAGGCAGAGACGTGCCGGCGGCGGAGGCCATGGACTACATCGCCGGGTTCACGCTGTTCAACGACTGGAGCGCCCGGGACCTGCAGGTGGACGAGATGGCCTTCGGACTTGGGCCGGCCAAGGGCAAGGACACGGCATCGTCCATCGGCCCCTGGTTGGTGACCACCGACGAGCTGGCCCCCTACTTGAAAGACGGGCGGCTGGACCTGAGTTGCGAAGTCAGGGTCAACGGAGTCCCGTGGTTGAAGGACGGCGCCGCCATAGACGCTTATTTCAGCTTTGCGGATATGATTGAGCGGGCGTCCAAAGACAGCCGAATCGTGCCCGGCGACGTCATTGGCAGCGGGACGGTGGGCGGAGGTTCTATCCGCGAGGCCATCCGCAAAGGCTATCCGGGCGCCCGGTTCTTGGAGCCCGGCGACGTGGTTGAGCATGAGGTGGAAGCCATCGGCGTGCTCCGGGGCACCATCGGCCCCAAGCCCAAACTAGACCCCGGCTACCGCTTCACGGTCAAGAACCCATCTCCGGTGCCGGAAGCAGGCATCTCCAAGGACTACAAATACCAGCGCCAAGCTTAGCTGCTTGGTACGCGAATAACGGGGGGCAAATGGTCGAATACGACCCTAACAACAAGCTTGAGATCAGCGTCAAAGAACTGGAGTACCAGGTCGGACTGGCCGTTCGGGTGTACCAGCCGGCCGGAGCAGGGCCATTCCCGGCTTTGGTTGACGTTCACGGTGGGGTCTGGACCAACGCCGATCGGACCGCCAATGAAGTGATGGACCGGCCCCTGGCCGAGAGCGGAATCGTCGTTGCCGCCGTAGACTTTCGGCAGTCTCCGGACCACCCCTATCCCGCCCAGGTGGCTGACGTTAACCTAGCCATCCGCTGGCTGAAGACCCACGCGGCCGAGTTCAATGCCGACCCGAGCACCGTGGGCGGCATCGCGGGGTCCAGCGGTGGCCACACGGTGTTGCTGAGCGCGATGCGGCCTCATCACCCCGCGTACAGTTACATCGACCTGCCCGGCTCGGATGCCGACGCCACCCTGAAATACCTGTTGCTGGGTTGGCCCATCGTCGACCCATTTGCCCGCTACCGGTACGTCCAAGAGACCGGGAACGACCGGATCATCGGGCTGTCCGAGGGCTATTTCCTGACCGAGGACGCCATGAAAGAGGGCTCTCCGTTCCAGATACTGCAGAGGGGGGAGAAACCGGCACTGCCGCCCACACTCATTGTCCAAGGGACTGCGGACACCAACCTGCCGGTGCCGGTGACTGAGCAATTCGTAGCCGCCTACCGAGAGGCCGGCGGCGACATCGAATTTGAGCTATTCCCTGATATGCCCCACCTGTTCGGCAACACACCCGGTCCCGAATCGGACCGGGCCGTCGCGCTGATGAAGAAGTTCGCGGCCCGAATCCTTTCGCAAGCTGGGTAGCCCGAGGCGTCTCTACTCCAACCGGCGTATCTTGGGCAGGCTGATGGCCGCCGCCAGGGTGAGCCCGGCCAGCGCCGCTCCGTTGACCAGCAGCGCACCCTGCGCTCCTAAGGCACCGGCCAGCCCGCCCACGCCCATGTGCCCCACCGGCGCGACGCCGATGCTCAGGACCCATGAACCCATGGCCCGGCCCCGCTGCTCGTCGGGCACGTTGGACTGCATCAATGTCTTGTATAGGGTGTCCACCGACATGCCGCAGGCGTTGACCGCCGCCAGCACGATGATGAAGTAGACCAAAGCGGACGAAACCGAGAACGCCATCAATCCCAAACCAAAGGCGGTGGCGATGATGAACATCAGCAGTCCCTTGCGGCGGTAGTCCCGGAGGTTGGCCAGCATCGCCAGACCAAGCAGTCCGCCGGCCTGCCGCACGGCCGTCAGGTACCCCAGACCCGCCGGGCCGACGTGGAGCACATCCTTGGCGAACACCGGCAGCAGGGTCATGTGGGTGAATCCCAGAACTTCGGTGATGGACGTCAGGCACATCAGGACGAAGATCACCTGGTTCTCTCTGAGGAACCGGACGTAACCGGCCAAGTTCTGCAGCACCGGCTCCCGGACCTGCTGCGCTGATATGGTTGATTTTCCGATGACCAGCAGCACCGACGCCGACCCCAGGTAACTAACTCCCACCGCCAGATACTGCCAGCCCGGCCCCACCGCCTCGATCAGCGCCCCGGATATGATCGCCCCGGCGATGCCGCCCGATTGCATGGCCATCTGGTTCAAGGACAGCCCGTTCAGCGCATGCTCTGGGCCGACGATGTCGTAGGTGTAGGCGTTTCTGGTGGTCAGGGTGAAGGCGAAGATGCAGCCTCCGGCGCCGACTAGGACGACCACCATCCAGATCGGTGGGTCTCCGGTTAGAAGGACTGTGGCCATGACCGCCGCGACCACTACCCCTGCCAAGGCGCTGAAGAACAGGAACAAACGCCGTTCCAGCCAGTCGGCCATGGCCCCGGATAATATCCCCAAGAAGAACAATGGCGCCATGCGCGCCGCGGCGGCAACCCCGACCATGAAGGCCGAGCCGGTGATGTCGAAGACCAGCCACCCCACCGCCACAGCCTCCATCCCGGTGCCCACCGAATAAAACAGGGTGGAGGCCCAGAACAGCCGGAAGTCCCGGATGCGCAGCGACGAAGCCCAGGCGCCCTTGTAGACAGAGCGGGGGATCAATTCGTCATTCCCTGCCGCCCCAGCCTGCTATATACTCGCCAATGCCCATCGCCGCCCGAGGCGACCAGCGCAATCAGTCCGTAACGCGCCGCCAACGATAAGGAGCCGAAAATCGTCATGAAGTTCGCCCTATTTCTTCCGGCATCTTGGAGCGAAAAAGAATCGGTCCACCAGAGCCGGATCTACGGAGAGGTCGTGGAGCAGGTCCAATACGCCGAGGAATTGGGTTTCGACTCCATCTGGATCGCCGAACACCACTCCAGCCGTTATGGGATATTCCCCTCATTGATGCCCATCCTTGCACATATCGCCGCCCATACCAAGACCATCCGGCTGGGCGCGGGGGTCAGCGTTCTGCCGTTCCATCACCCGATCCGCCTGGCTGAGGAAGCGGCCATGGTGGACCTGCTCAGCAACGGCCGGTTGAACCTAGGGGTAGGACGCGGTTCGGCTGACTACGAGTACGGGAACTTTCAGATCGATTTCGAATCGCGGAACGACCGCTTCCGTGAGGTGCTGGACATCATCTTGGGATTATGGACCACCGAAGACTTCTCTTACCACGGCGAATATTACCAGGTGGACGGGATCACCATAGCCCCACGGCCGCTGCAGAAGCCCCATCCGCCGGTGCATGTGGCCGTCTCCCGCACCGCCGCCAGCATCGACATCGCAGTCGACCGGGACTTGCCGGTATTAACCACTTATGCCACGCCTTTGGAGGACACGCTGGCGTTAATGAAGCTGTATTCAGACCGGTGCGCCGCCACCGGCAAGGTGTCGCACATGAACGAGATGCCGTTCTTCCGCTTCATCTATCTGTCCGAAGACGAGAAAGAGGCCAATGAACTGCCTGAAAAAGCCATCACCTGGGTGCGGGACCTGAGCGCCTACCGGCGCACGATTACACGAGGCGATGAGATCAACATGGACCTGGACCAATGGAAGACGACCCGCACGGACGAGCCACGCACCTACGAGTCGGAACTAGCCAACAACTATTTCTGCACGCCGGACCAATGCGTTGAGCGCATCTCAGAGCTGCAGAGCCAGCACGGCATCAGCTACTTCGGGGCCAACTTCGCCTTCGGCAGCATGGCGCACGATAAGGTCATGGCTTCCATGAAGTTGTTTGCTGAAGAGGTTATGCCTAAGTTTAAGTAGGGTGGGTTTTGGCGTCATGGCCTAAGTCACGGAAGGCGGACCTCGACGTCATGGCTTAGATCATGGAAGGCCCCCATCCTAACCTTCCCCCGTGCGCGTGGGAAGGGATTTTCTCTCTCCCGTCCAGAGTGAGTAGTCACAAAACTGTCATTCCGAAGAGCGCCGTAGGCCGACGAGGAATCTCGTTTTGCGCTGGAACCCTGTTCCACCAGAGCAATAAGACCCCGCTCCTTCCGTGGAAGGTGCGGGGTCTCAGCGTGCCAGGTCGCTTAAATCCTAGGACTGGTCTATTTGAACTTGGGGATCACCTTGTCGGTGAGGATGCGTATGGTCTTCATCACTACATCGCGAGGGACCGAGGACGTCCAGTTGACTTCGAACATGATCTCGTCGGTGGCGTATTGCTCCCGGAGCACCTCGATCTTGTCGACGACATCTTCGGCGGTCCCGAACAGGTTGACCTCCTGGGTCGTTTCGGGGCTGGCCGAGCCGGCGTCGGTGCTTCCGATGCCGATCCGTCCGCTGAAATAACGCTTGGCCAGGTCCATGAGATCGTCACTCAGGCGGTCGGCCTCCTCTTTCGTGTCGGCCAACAGAGTGGGTATGCGGACCACGGTAGCCGGCTCGCCCTCGTGTCCAGCGTCCTTCCAGGCTTTCCGGTAGTTTGCGACGTCTTCCAGTTGGACGGTGGTCCCCCTGAGGTTGTGGGTGGAGCTCCCGGCCCCGATGGCGATCTTGTAGCCCAGGGTGCCCATAGGAATGAAGCTCTCTGAACTGTCCACCGGCAGCAGCATCTGTGGATAGGGCTTCTGGTAGGGCTTAGGGATGGACAGGTACGGCTCGTAGAAGGCGGGATAGTTGTAATACTTGCCCTCGAAGCCGGAGAAAGTGTCCTCGGTCCAGAGCTGCTTCATGACCTCCAGGAACTCATAGAAGTAGTCCCGGCGGTCGTCAGCGCCCCGAGAGCGCGCTCCAGCGCCGTAGTAGAACCGGCCCTTGCTGACCTGATCGATGATGGAGATCTGTTCCGCGGTCTGGAAAGGGTCATCCAGCATCAGGTTGTCGAAGGCGTACCGCTCATGGGGCAGCGCTCTTTCCGATAGTTCCTCTTTAGCCAGCTTCATCAGCGGGCGGTGGATCGACGACCCGATCTTGATGTTCTTGGTGCGCGCGGCGATGACCGCGGACAGCATAAGCACCTGTGGGTCCATGCTCGCCTGGGTGGAAAAGTGTCCTCCGCCGAGCCAGATATAGTCCCAGCCCGCCGATTCCACCAGATCGACCTGCTCGAAGTTCTTGTCGTAAGCCTCCGACTCGAGCATCTCTCCGCCCTCATAAGCGGGGTCCCATGGAACCTTGTCACCGGCGTACAAGGCGTTCCAGGTATCAAATAGTCCAAAATCCATCGTTGCCATGTTGTCACTCCTACGTTGCTTGGCGGTACGGTTCTACCGTACGGCCAGCCCTAGTATATCCGGTCTCCTATCATGGAAATCAATAACCCGGGTCCGTGGTTCGACAGGCTCACCATGAGCGGGAAGGCATACCATACCGTTCGTCCTGAGCCCCGTCGAAGGATGTGCATAAGTCAGGTTTATCGTCGAAAAACCATGGTATAAGCCAACCAATGGTTCGACGGGCTCACCACGAGCGGGTGGTGCGAGCCGGGCTGGTGGTGCGCACCTGGAGAGTGGACGAAGCCCGATTGGTTCGGAAATTCCTTAAGCCTGCTTGGCAAGCTCTTCAACCGTGGGCTCCGGCATGCCGTCGCTCCAGGTGGGGTCGCGTAGTTCCAGTTTATTGCCGCTGGGGTCGAAGAAGTAGAGTTCCCGGCCCGTGAAAAACCCCTGTTTGCGGTGCACCAACCCGTCGATGGGCACCTTATGCTCTAGGAACAGCTTACACGCCTTGACCAGCGTCTCGGGGCTGACCGTGAACGAATGATGCACAACTTCTTCGGACTGGGCGGCAACGTCCTGCGGGTTTGTCCGTTCGGCCAGCAGTATCCGGTGCCCGGCCACCTTGTAACAGGTCATCCGCGAGTTGCCCAGCCGGCCCATGTGTTCCAGGCCAAGGAACTCGCCGTAGAACTCTTCGGATTCCTCCAGGTTGTTCACTGCTATGGACCAGTGGGTCACGTCTTTAATATCTAAAAGGCCCATGATTCCCTCCCGATCTGTTACGAGTCCAGGTATTGGAAACTAGATTCCAGGTTATCGAACACTGCGGCGTCCGAGGGTATCTCCATGATAGCCGCCCCGGCGTAGCCCTTGGCGTCCAGTATCTCCCGCATCTTGTGGCAATCAAGGTCGCCGCCGGTGACGCTGGGAAGACTCTCTCCGCCCACGATCTGTTTGAAGTGGACGATCTTGATCATGTCCAGGGGCAACGCGTCCAGCTCCGCCAATGGGTCGGAGTCGGGGAAACGGCGCAGTTGGTTGGTGGGGTCGGGGCAGAGGCCCAGGCCCTTCCCGGCGGTCTCCGAAATCATGCCCCGCACCTCTTCCACCAGCATGGCCATGTTTCGGATGGGCAGCGACGAGTTCTCCATTGACATGATCACGCCCTGACTCGCGGCTTCGGTGGCCAATCCAGCCAGACCCAGGGCTTCTTCGGGGATGTCGCTCGGGGAAACCCAAGGCCCTTCCAACGGCGAAGGGTCCACCACCCGGAGGTGGGGCTGGGCGCCGCCGACCAGTTTGGCCCCGGCCAGCGCGGCTTGGAACAGCTCGCCTTGGGGGTCGATCTTCTGTGTCAGACACGGCAGGGCCATGGCCAGGTCGAAGGTCAGGGCGGGGTACGCGTCAACCACGGCTTGTAGCTGCTCCAAGTTGGGACGCCAGTCGTCTCCGGCCCCTTCCTCGCATTCCCCCAGGCAGGTCTGCCGCAATTCGATGTGCTTGGCGCCCTTCTCCACCGCCGCGCCCACCAGTTCTTTGACCGTGTGCGAGGGCAACTGCTCCCGCCACGAGTTCGTTATCGCGCCGTAAATCATTGTGTGCTCCTATTTTTAGACCAGGACTCCGAACCCGGACACGGTGCAGATCTCGATGCGGTTGCCGTCCAGGTCGTTCAGGTAGAAGGCGCGTTGGCCGTCGTTCCTGGTCTGGATGTCGGTGGTCTCGATGCCCTTGGTGGCGAAATACTTGTGGGACTCGTCGATCTCGTCCACCTCGAAGGCGGTGTGATGGGACGGGGCAGACGGGGCATCGACGTTCTCGATGATGTGGATCATGGCGCCGCTGGGCAGTTGCAGCCAGTAAAGGTGGTCGCCGTTGACCATCTTGGGGATCTGCCCGACGCCGAGGATGTCCTGGTACCACTTCAGGGCAGCGTCCTTGTCTTTGACGTTGTAGGTTATGTGGTTGATGTTCTTCAGCCGGATGTTGTCTGCGAGCATCGGGCCCTCCAAAGTTTGAGTTATGAGCCGAATTTACGCCCACTATGATAGTCCGCCCAGCGCGGAAACGAAATACCGGGAATAAACCCGGCCAAGCGGCGGTGGACGCCGTGCCCGCCGCGACGGTAATATTCCTCCAACGCAAGCGGTCAGCGCCCCGGCGTTGGCAGAGGACACGCAGCATGAAGGCATCTATGTTCGCCGCCATGGGTTACTCGCAACGGGCGACGTTTCCAGCCACCTGGCCGGTGGCGCCGGTCCACGCCGACCCCGCGACCTCGGTGCGGAGTTACCGGGAGGGCATGGAAGAGTGCGAGTTGGCCGAGGATATGGGCTTCGATTGGCTCAGCTTCTCGGAACACCACTACTCGGGCCGCATACCCACCGGCACGCCTTCCGTCATTGCATCCGCCGTGGCCGAACGGTGCAAAAGGATCACCATCGCGTTGCTGGGGCACCTGCTGCCCCTGAACAACCCGGTGCGGGTCGCCGAGGAACTGGCCCTGCTGGACAACCTGACCAACGGCCGGTTGGTGGCCGGGTTCCTCCGCGGCACGCCCAACGAAGACCAGGTCTACACCATGAATCCGGCTGAGGGCCGGGGCCGCCTGCTGGAGGGGATGGATCTGATCCTGAAGGCCCTGACCGAGCCGCAGCCATTCTCCTGGGAAGGCCGCTACTACCAGTTCCGCACCGTGGCTGTCTGGCCCCGCCCGGTGCAGCAGCCAACTCCTCCGGTGATCGTCGGCACCCGGAGCGACGACACCATCCGCTACGCCGCGGAGCACAGACTGGGCCTGGGTGTGTCGTTCCTGCCGGTGGAACAGACGGCGGCGATCACCGACAAATACCGCGCCTGGTGCGAAGAGGCGGGCTGGACCCCTGGCCCGGACAACATCGTCTACCGGGGCAGCGTCTATGTGGCCGAGACCGATGAACTGGCCCAAGAATGGTTCGAGGGCCTACAGCAGTCCAAGCCAGGGCCCAACATCCCCATGCGCCGGACGGTGTCCGAGGCGATAAACGCGGCCAGGGCAGGCAATGCCTTCGATTTGCGAGGCGTGGTCGCGGGCAGTCCAGAGGGCGACGTGGTGGGCAACTCCCTGGGGATAAATTTCTTGGGCGGCCCGGACACGGTGGCCAAGCAGATCAAGGAGTTTCACGACCGGTGCGGCGTCGGCGTGATCGACATGCCGTTCCAACAGAACAAGGTGGACCACGAAGCCGTGTTGAAAGAGATCGAGCTGTTCGGTAGGGCGGTCATCCCCCAACTCAGAGAGTTCTAGCCATGGTCTTCCAAGAGAAATTCCAGGAAAAAAAGGTAGAGGCCGACGGCTTCAAACTTCGCTGCTGGGAGGCTGGGCAAGGCCGGCCAGTGGTGATGCTGGACTCGACCGGATGGCGCGGCACCATCCTCCACGACGCCCTGGCCGAGAAATACCACGTGTTCTCCTTGGAATTACCTGGCATGGGTGACTCTTCCGCCAACACCGTGTCCCAGCAGATGGGAGACCTGGCAGCCACTTCCGCCAAGGCAGCGGCTGCGCTCACCACGGAGCGGTACACCCTCATTGGCACGTCTTTCGAGGCCAACGTCGCCATCTGGCAGGCGGTCCAGAACCCGGACCAAGTTGAGGCCCTGATTCTGGTTTCGCCCACCGCCATCCAACCAAAAGAAGCTCCGCCAGGCGCAACCGCCCAAGACGTCCACAAGATGATGTTCGCCCATAGTGAGAATGCTGATGGGCATGCGGCTCTGTCTTCAGAGGTCTTCGCCAAGGAGTCGGAGTTGGCGCGGCGGCTGGGCTCGGACGCTGAGTCAAAACTTGGGGATATCCATTGCCCCACACTGGCGGTCTTCGGGCAGGAGGACCGCTTGGTCTCCCCGGAGGCGGCTAGGGTGTACCGGGAGAAGATACCCAACTGCAACATCGCCCTCGTCTACGATGCCGGACACTGCATCATCGGAGACCGCCCGGAAGCCCTGTTAAACACAGTCATCGATTACGCCGAGCACTGGGAGACCTTTATCATCGGCCACCAGACCGGCCTCATCAACCCGTAGCGAACAAAAAAGCCCCGTCCTTTTGGATAAGGACGGGGCTTTTCGTAGTCTTGATAATTGGAACCCGCATCGTAGGGGCAGGTTTCTAACCTGCCCGATCTCCCAGCCACTATGTTTGTCCAAACATACGGCGCTTGGGAAGCTCAACCGCCGAGAACGTCATTGATGCGCGGTTGGGCGGGTTTCCAACCCGCCCCTACGGGCAACCGTGATCCCGGCAAATGCCGTAAAGCCGGTTACTCAGTTGGGTCGATGAGTTTGTCGGCGATGGCCCCGTCGCGGAGTCCCGAGTTCTTCTCGATATGAGAGCGGATGCCGGCCAGCGCCTTGTCGACCATGCCCGCGTCCAGCAGCTTGGCGGCGTCGTTGTATTCGGCGACTTCCAGCAGTTCAGCGCCGCTGTCTTTGATCTGGGAGAGCGCCCACTCCACCTGGTCTGAAACCCGCACCAGGCCTTCGGGGAAGTCGGTGTGGGAATTGCCGGGCCGGCCCAGCTTGTCGTAGCCGCCCTTATGCCAATGCCCGGGGGTGTCGTGGCAGTCGTACCGAATCACTTCTTCATTCCCGACATCGACGCCGATGGTCGGTCCGCCCATGCCCATGCCGTTCACGTTCAATATCCTGCAGGGCCACACGTATATCGAAACTTGTCCGTCCTGGGACAAGGGCAGTGTTATCGCGTCGCCTCGATAGGTCTCGCCGGCAATCTTTGTCGCCATTCTCTGGTCCTCCAACATCGGCCGTTCCGGCCGGTGTTTTTTAACATTAAGTGCACCAAAAATAGCACACTCGATGCCGCGCTCCAAGTCGGAGGCTGTCAACCTACGCCCGGTTGGCGTCCGGGTCACGCCAAGCTTCAGGGCCGCCGAGGCCGTGTTCCAGGTTCCAGGTTGGCACGTCGAAGCACTTGCCGGTGATGCCGGTGTTGGCGTCCTGGCCGGCCAGGAACAGGGTGATTGGGACGATGTGCTCCGGCGTCATCGAGAACCGGCCCGGTCGGTTGCTGCTGCCGGTCTGGCCCTCCGCGCGCCTGGCTTCGTTCTGCTCGTCGTAGCCGGTGGTGCGGGCGTTCCCGGGTATCAGGATGTTCACCGCCACATTGCTCTCTTGGACCTCGTCGGCCAGGTAGAACATCATGGTCAGGGTGGCGGCCTTGGCCGACTGGTACGGCATCTCCCGGCTGCTGGAACGCTGGGCCACGTAGGCGCCGCCGGCCGCGGTGTGCATCGCACCGCCGCTGATGACCGAGATGATGCTGCCACTCTGCCGCTCCAGCATGGGTTGGATGAACTTGCGGGTCACTTTCAAAGTCCCAAATACCCCCACGCCGAACATCTTCTCCCAGTCGGAGTCCTTGGTCTCCAGGGTGGTAATCTTGCCGGTTGGCGGGAACAGGTTGCGTTGGCGCAGCCCGGCGTTGTTGACCAGCGCGTCCACGGTGCCGAACTTGTCCATCGTGGCTTGGTAGGAGGCTTCGACTGCCTGGGCGTCGCTGATGTCTACCGTGGATACCAGGACATCGTCTTGGCGGTCCTGGAGCTCTCTGAGAAAGGCGTCGTCATTGTCGCCGGAGAACCCGGTGGGGTCCCACGAGACGTCCATGGCAACCACCTTGGCGCCCTCGGCCAGGAATCCCCTGACCATGGCCCGGCCCATGCCCCTGGCGGCGCCGGTGACCGCGACGACACGGCCCTGCAAATCAGACATCCCCCGCACTTCCTTTATGGATGACTTCAGTCATCATACACGCGGTCATGTACGCTGCGGGAGCGTGCTATTATTGGGCCGCAATCCCGAGCACGGAGGACCACTATGCCCCCCACAGGCCCTGACTGGCTCGCGCTGACCACGGAAGAAACGCTGGAGCCGGACATCTCCATCTGCGACCCTCACCACCATTTCTGGGTCCACCGCCCCGAGCCCGTCGACTACCAGCAGTATCTTCTGCCCGAACTGGCCGGCGACGTTAACAGCGGCCACAACGTGCGCTCAACCGTTTTCATCGAGGTCCGCTGCGAGTACCGCACCGACGGCCCCGACGAGATGAAACCGGTTGGCGAGGTCGAATACGTCCAGACCATCGCCGACGCTAGCGCCGCCGGGAGCCACGGACCCACCCAGGCCGCCGCCGCCATCATCGGACACGCCGACTTGAAACTGGGCGAGGGCGTGCGCCCGGTGTTGGAAGCCATGCAGGCAGCCAGCCCCAACCGCTTCCGGGGCGTCCGGCACTCGGTGGGCTGGGACGAAAGCCCGGAACTGGCCAACCGCGAGATCAAAGGCGCCCTGGGCACCGAAGGCTACCGGGCCGGGGCCAAAGTCCTGGCCGACATGGGCCTGATTCTGGAGAACTCTCTTTACTTTCACCAGGCCGCGGAATTGGTTGACTTCGCCAATTCTTTGCCCGAGCTGACCATCGTCTTGAACCACATCGGCGGGCTGGTCCGGGTCGGACCCTACGCCAACCGCGACGATGAAGTGCTGCCCGCGTGGCGCAAGGGCATCGAGGAGATGGCCAGATGCCCCAATATCGTCTTGAAGCTGGGCGGCGTCGGGCAGACCCGGTTCGCCTACGGCTGGGATGAACTGGAGAAGCCCATCGGGTCTGAGGAATTAGCTGAGCAGTTGGGGCCCCTTATGAACCACTGCATCCAGCAGTTCGGGCCGGACCGCTGCATGTTCGAGAGCAACTACCCGGTGGACAAGATCTCTTACTCCTACAACGTGCTGTGGAACGCCTTCAAGCGGCTGTCTCAGGGCTATTCGGCCACCGAACGGGCCGCCATGTTCCACGACACCGCCGCCCGCGTTTACAAAATCACTTATTAACCAAGGCCCTAAAGGAGCAACCCTGAGATGGATGTCAGACCCTTCACCATCGCCGTGGAAGACAGTGTCCTGGAAGACCTGCAACAGCGCCTTGCGGACACCCGCTGGCCCGATGAGATTCCCAACACCGGATGGGACTACGGCAGCAATCTGGGCTACCTAAAAGAACTGGTTGAGTACTGGCGGACCAAGTTCGATTGGCGCGCCCAAGAAGCCAAGCTCAATATTTTTAACCATTTCAAGTCGGAGGTTGACGGCCTAGATATCCATTTCATCCACGAGAATGGCAAGGGGCCGAACCCCATCCCATTGATCATCACCCACGGCTGGCCAAGCTGTTTCTTCGAGATGACCAAGATCATCCCGCTGCTGGCCGACCCCGCCAGCCACGGCGGCGACGCGACCGACTCCTTCGATGTGGTCGCGCCGTCTCTGCCCGGCTTTGGGTTCTCGGACCATGCCCAGGACCGGGGCATGGAGGTGCAGCGGGTGGCCGGCATGTGGAACAAGCTGATGACCCAGAACCTTGGCTACCCTAAGTTCGCCGCTCAGGGAGGAGACATCGGCAGTGGTGTCACCGCCCGGCTAGGATTTGCCCACTCAGATACCCTGTTTGGCATCCATCTGACCTCCATCACCCGGCCCACGCCCTACCTGGGCCCCGGCTCGAAACCGGTGACCGACGCCGAACAAGCGCTGATCACCCAGCGCGACAAATGGTTCGCCGACGAGGGCGGGTACAACCATATCCAAGGCACCAAGCCCCAGACCCTGGCCTACGGGCTGAACGACTCCCCCGTGGGTCTGGCAGCGTGGATCGTGGAGAAATACCGCACCTGGAGCGACTGCGGCGGCGACGTGGAGAAGAGCTACACCAAGGACGAATTGCTGACCATCGTCACCATCTATTGGGTGACCCAGACCATCAGCTCGTCCACCCGCATGTACTTCGAGAACCAGAAGAGCCTGTGGACCATGGAGAAGGACCAGAAGGTGCCCGCTCCTGCTGGGATGGCCATGTTTCCCCAGGAGATTTCTAAGCCGCCTAGGGAATGGGGCGAGCGCTCCTACGACGTGCGTCGGTGGACCGAGATGACCAGCGGCGGCCACTTCGCCGCGTTGGAAGAACCTCAGCTACTGGCCGAAGAGGTACGGGCCTTCTTCCGGGACTTCAGATACTAGAAGGAGACCAAAGTTTGAATGTGAAATCCGCCGGGATGTCAGACTCCGGACTCCGGAGAATCAGTTCTTGAGGTCCGGATTCAGAGAAGACGTAGGCAACCGTGCGGGCTGCCTTCTCCGAGTCGACCTCAATGATATATTCGTCCCCTTCGACGCTCCAGATGCCTATGACGTTGCCGTTCGTACTCGTCAGACGGACGAAATACTCAACGTTCGCAATCACATCGACCAAGTAAGACTCAGAATTCCAGCCTTCGACGTCGGAGTCCGATGCGGTTACGGTGCCCGTCACTAGAGTCCCCTTCTCGAACTTGATGGCGCTCTCACCGCAAGCCACCATGGCCACAGCCATCAGTCCTGCTAGGACCAATAAGAATAATTTCATAGATTTCTCCAATTTGGGTTTATATCTATTCTATTAACTGTAATCACATCATCGGGCTGATTGAAAGCCACTGGGGGGCGCAGGCCCGATGATGAACCTGGACCGCTGGTTGTGTTGATTCCCGGACCACCAAAATTTATACTTTCAACGGAACTACCCTTTGGCAGCCTGCGGTAAGACGGGAGGGAAATTGGCTTCATTCGAAGAACGGGCCATTTTATATAAATCTGAATCAGAGGCTTTTCAGGAATACCTCAAGGGCCTGCCTGAGGAAGCATGGACCAAACAAAGCGCCTGCGACGAATGGCTGGTCGGTGACGTGGTCGCCCATCTGGTGGGCAACTCCGAGTTCTATGCCGGCACCGTTGCCCGTGGCTTGCGGGGCGAGTCATCCCCGCCCGAGGGACGGCCCGAGGCTGGAACAGGCCACCCGTCCATCAGCGCCGCCGCCTTGGCCAAGTCGTCCATCGAAGCCAAGGAGCGTCTGGGAGACCAACTCCTAAGCACCTACATCGAGAAGGACAACATCCTGATAAACCTTCTCGCCGGGCTCAGTCCCGAGGACCAAGCAAAACCCTGCTACCACCCGGGCAGTATCGTGCCCGCCGGCAACTTCGTGGACCTACGCTTCAAAGAGATCGTCCTCCACCAATGGGACATCCGGTCGGCAATCGAGGAGGAAGCAGGCCTTTCCGCCGCCGCTTTGGGCTCGATGGTCATCCTGATCCAGGAGTCGTTCGCGTCCGGCTCGCTTAGATGGGCATTCTGGGCCGGGCCGCCGCTGGACCGTCCGGTACGTTACCGGTTCGAGGTAAATAGCCCGGTGCCGGTGATGGCCGACATCGTAGTCGAGGGAGACAAGTTCCGTTACGAAGAATCGCCCCAGGGCACGGCCGACGTGACTTTCCGCTGCCACACCCACATCTTCGCCCTGCTGATGTACGGCCGGATGTCGGCCGCCGAGGCCATGGCCGCCGGACACCTGGCAGTGGACGGGGACAGCGAACTGGCCGCCCAGTTCAGCCAGTGGTTCAAGGGGATCTAGGGATTCCAACGGGTTTTCCTTGGGCAACTCGCCACTGCCACCCGTTCGTGGTGAGCTCCGTCGAACCATGTTTGCGCCAGAGCAGTAATCCTTGACGGGTCCGGTTGCACCGAGACTCTCGACCTTCGGCCGGAGCTCAGGAAGAGCTGATTGCGGCGGCTGCCTCATCTCCGTCATTCCGGCGGAAGCCGGAACCCACTGGTTTACCGTGCTTGGCCGCAATCGCCACATCCGCAAGAGAAGGTCATTGCTGAGTGGTTTCCGGCTTTCGCCGGAACGACGGTTGGGCGTACTACCGGGTTGAAGCGTTCTTTGCGCAAGTATCGGCGGGTTGAAAACCCGCGCCTACGAATCCGTTGGCCCCAGCCGCTTGAGGGCATCCCCAGATAAGCGGTAGATGTACCACCCTTCCAGCCGCTCGGCGCCTAGGTTCTCGTAGAAGCCGATTGCAGACTCGTTCCAGTCGAGGACCGACCACTCCATCCTGGGGTAGCCGCGCGACTGGGCCAGGCCCGCGCCGTAGGCCATCAATTCCCGGCCGACGCCGTGGGCCCGCCACTCGGGCAGCACGAAGATGTCTTCCAGGTACAGGCTGGAACGCCCCGAGTAGGTGGAGTAGTGCTGGCAAAAGATCGCGCAGCCGACGGCTTCGTCTTCCCCGGTTTCGTCGTTTGTATGGTAGGCGAGGTAGGCTTCCGCGTTGGCGTCCGGGCCAAATAGCGATTCGTGGATGTTGTCCTCGGTGGCGACCACTTCGCCGGTCAGCTTCTCATAGTCCGCCAGTCCCTTGATGAACCGCAGCACGAGCGCGGCGTCGCCCGGCTTGGCTGGTTGGATGCGAATCTTGCTGGCCATGCGTCTACCCCACCCGGTAACGGTTCAAGAGATCCATGTTCAGTTCGTAGCCGATGCCCGGCCTGTCGGGCACGGTCACGAAGCCGTCGTCGTCAGGCTGCAGCAGCGGCTGAAACATCTCGGCGCGCAGCGGGTCCACGGCCACAGGATATATCTCCAAGAACTCGCCGTGGGGGATGGCCGCCGCAAAAGGCAGTTGCAGTTCCTGACATCCGTGGGGAGCGATCGACACGCCGCGTTCGGCAGCCAGGCCGGCGATGTCCATGGCCACGTCGTATCCGGGAACGATGCCCACGTCCACGTTCAGGATGGACGCGCCCTTGTGGTCCAGCAGGGTCTTGAAGTGGGCCAGATGATAGCCGTTCTCGCCGGTGGCGATCTTGACGCTGGAGGCCTCGGCGAGTTGGCCATGCCCCTCGTAGTCGTGGATGGGCAATGGCTCTTCGAACCAGTAAACGTCGTATTGGGGCAACTGCCGGGCGAATTCCAGCGAGGTTTCCAGATCCAGAGCGCAGTTGGCGTCCACCATCAGCGTCGTGTCGGAGCCGATGGCGTTGCGGGCGGCTTCGACCCGGCGCAGGTCACCGGCCACGCCCATATTGGGATCGCCGATCTTGATCTTCACGGCTGAGGCGTGCATCTCTTCGACGTTGAAGCGAACCTCTTCCTGCAGTTCTTCCAGGCCCTTGCCCTCGGCGTAGTAACCCCCGGCGATGTAGGTGCGGATGCGGTCTTGCGCTCCGCCCAACATCTTGTGGATGGACTGGCCGGTGGCCTTGCCCTTGATGTCCCAACAGGCGATGTTGATGGCGGCCAATACCTGGGTGTTGATGCCGCCGATGCCCAGTATCTTGATCAGCTTCTCGCCCAGGTCGTAGGACAGAGCACGGGTTTCCATGGGGTCTCGCCCGACCACCAGAGGCCGGAAGTAATCGACATAACCGGGGAACAGGTTCAGGGGCCGCTCGGCGGCGGTGCCGCCATTCCAGCCGTAGCCGGTGATTCCCTCATCGGTGTGCACCGTTACTTTGTGCAGACGGCCCGGTCCGTAGAAGTGGCCGCCATTCCAGATTCCGGGCCGCTCCCACTCAAAAACTTCGCTGGTGATATCGGTGATCTTCATCTCGGGTTAGTCCGCCCTCAAGTCCGAATTAGGGCACGTCCATCCGCTGCAGACGCCGCACGCCCAGCCATAAAAATAACACGGTTACGACCGCCGCGCCGCCGATGGCCACCGGAAATTCGATGATGCTGTCCTCCAGGGCGGGGAAACTGGACGGGTCCATGCCGCTCATTATCCCTAGGGTGTAGCCGCGAACACTCAGGTAGTCCACGCCGCTCATGAACGTGCTCATGACCCCTTCCCAGAGCAGCACATAGACTAAGGCGAAGGGCAGCGCCCGGGACGTGACGAGACCGGCCCAGGTGAAGATGGCCGCATAGGCTACAACACCCGCTGCCAGGGCGACGGCAACCGCCAGAGCGGGCCTTATCTCGCCGTCGAACCCCAGTAGGGTGGCCACGACGCCGCTGATCACCAGCAACGGGCCCCAGATGACCAAGGAAGCCAGCACTTTCGGCAGGACTATGCGCCAACGGGCCACCGGCATGAGAGCTAAGAAACCCAGGGTCTTGTCTTCCAACTCGCCGTCCTCGCCGATACTCACGGAATCGATGTCGTCGGACCCGGCCAGCGCGGCGGCCATCTTGCGGGGCGAGTCGGTGACCACGCGGACCCGGTACGCCTGTTCGTCCAATTTCTCGCGGATGGCCCGGAAGTCGCCCGCCGCGGCCAGTTTGCCGCTGACCATCAGCAGGATGGTGGAGGCCAGAGTCTCAACTTCCTCCAGGATGTGGGAGGAGATGAGGATGGTCCGGCCCTGTTCCGCCAGCTCGGTCATGGTGTCGTGGAAGTCCAGCCGTTGGCGGGGGTCGGTGCCGTTCAGCGGCTCATCCAATACCAAAACCTGCGGGTCGTGCACCAGGGCCGCCGCCAGCCGCCAGCCGCATGCGCTGCCGCATATCCCGGGAGTACCCGCCCAGTTTCCGGTGTTGGGCGTCTTCCAGCCCGACCAGTCCGATGGCCCGGTCAACCGGCCCGGCGATCGGGTCCAATCCGTGGAGCCTGGCGGTGAATTCCACGAACTCCCGGCCGGAGTAGAACCCGTAGACGGCCTCATGCTCCGACATCACCCCGATGCTCCAGTAGATCTCCGGGTTGCCGCGAGCCGGCTGCCCCAGCACCGTCACCTCGCCCTCCGAGCAGGAGGCTTTGCCAGTGAGCATGTGGAGGATCGTGGACTTGCCGGCCCCATTGGGTCCCAACAGGCCGGTGATGCCCGGTTGGACTTGAAAGCTGACATCGTTGACCGCCACCACGCTGCCAAACCATTTGGAGACGCCCTTCACGTCGATCGCCGGGGATTGGCTGCTCATGCCGTTATCCTCCGGTACCGCAGCCAGAGGGCGCCGCCGAGCCCGCCGGTTAAGATCAGGTACCAACCTATGGGCACGATCTTCGGAAGCTCGGAGGTTATGGGATTTCGTTGCCCTTCGCCATCGGCGTTGAAGATTATCTGATTGACGTTGCCGGGAACTCCCGCCACGCCCACCAGTGCGAACCACTTGGCCGCGTCGCCGGTGATCGGATCGCACTCGCCAGATCGTCCGCTGTCCCCATGGTTGTCACATTCAGTAAGGATCTCATCGGCCAATGCCGAGATGATGAAGATGTCTATCACGACTGCAGCGGTGATCGCCCTGCGGTCGGTGAATGCCGACACCGCCAGCGGCAGCGTGGTTATGAAGGCCGCCAGCACGAACCCCGCCGCCAGGATGCGGGGAATATCCAGCCAATTCTCTTGCAGATAATCCAGTGGGTCCGCCGCGGAGAGCACCAGCCCGGCCAGCAGCACTATCTGTCCCGAATACACCAGCAGGAGGGTGATGGCGAAGAAGGCCAACCACCGGGCCGCGAGATAGTCTGTGATGCTCAATGGCCGGACCAGGTATAGGCTGATCACGCCGTTGCGCCGGTCCGGGCAAAGCAGCTCGGGAGCGATGATGGCGGCGAAGATCAACAAGACAGTTGAGACGATCTCGTAGTAAAGGGGATGGCCTGGAATCTCCAACAGTCCGTCGGTTAGAGAGGCGATCAACGCCAGTATCACGGCTGGGGCCATGGCGGCGCCGAACAGCAGCATCGGCAGGGCTTTAGCTACCGCGCCTCGCCCCAGGCCCAAGGTGGTCCTGAACCCGTCGAAGAACACTGCCTTTCTGGCCCGCATCCGGCCCTCGCGCGGGCCGTCGTAATGCTGGTATCCCAGGTCGAAGAGTTCGCCCGTCCGTTGCGTCATGACTCGTCTCTCCAGAAGATGTCGGTCAACTGATGTCTCTTGGGGGCCATCCGGCGCAGGCGCGCTTTGGTCTCTACCAGGGAATCGCGAATGGCGTCGTATTGTTCGTCGTCATTCAGCTCCACCGCCAAGGACACTCCGTCAACCACGGCGATGATGCCTCGGCTGGCTAGGGCCGTAATCACTTCTTCCCGGTTGCCGTCAACGTCGATCAGGACCGTTTCCGTTTCCTGGGTGAACTGGGCCACCTCTCCCTGCTCGGTGACGTGTCCGTTCTCCAACACGATGATCCGGTCGCAGGTGCTCTCCACATCGCCCATCAAGTGGGACGACAGGATGATGCTGATGCCAACTCGTGGCCGGTGCGCCGAATCAGCCTAAGCATCTCCTCGCGGCCGCCTGGGTCCAGGCCGGCTGTGGGTTCGTCCAGCAAAACCACCACCGGGTCGTGGGCCAAGGACTGGGCCAGCTTCACTCGTTGTTTCATGCCCGTGGAGTACTGGCCGATGGGCCGGTACCGCTCTTCTTCTAAGCCGACATGCCGCAGTATGTCCGCGGCGCGGGTCCGGGCCTGAGACGGCGGGATGCCGCTCACCTGGGCCATGTGGGTCAGAAACTCGGAGGCGGTGATGGCGGTGGGCAGGCAGTCGTGCTCCGGCATGTAACCCAGTCGGGCGCGGATGCCCAGAGATTCGTAGGGCAGTTCGCCCAGAACCTCAGCGGAACCGGAAGTTGGCTTCAGCAGGCCCAAGAACAGCTTGATCGCCGTGCTTTTGCCCGCGCCGTTGGGGCCCAGCAGTCCGGTTATGCCGTCTTGCACCACGAAGTCCACCGAATCCAGGGCGACGGTCTGCCCGTAGCGCTTGGTTAGTGATTTAGCCTCTAAATAGTGTTGCCACGGCGGTATTATACCCGGCGGTACAACCGCTTTTCGTCGCCCATCCGCGGGATTTTGTCTAGTCCTGATTGACTAGAATTGCCGGGCAGACCATAGTGCTCAGTTGAAAAACAGCGCATTTGAATACTTATCGTGGAGGCAGCTCATGGCAACACTCGTGACCGGCGGGACGGGCTTCGTTGGGGCGAACATCGTTAAGGACCTGGCCAACAACGGTCACCAGGTGGTCAGCTTCGACATCAATGGGCCGGACGCATTGTTGCAAGATTTCCTTGGCGATTCGCCGGTGACGTTCGTCCAGGGCGACATCGTGGACCCGGCGTCGGTGGCGCGATTGGGCCAAGAGCATCAGGTCGACAAGATCGTCCACGCGGCAGTCTACACAGTGAACCGCGAAGCCCTCGAGATAGAGCGCAGCCGGGACGTCATCGCCATCAACCTGGAGGGCACGGCCAATCTGCTGGAGCTGGCCCGCACACAGAAGACGTCACGCTTCATCTATGTAAGCTCCGGCGCGGCTTACGGCTCGGCCCTGCCGGGAGACCAGACCCTGAATGAGAAGACACCTCCTCAACCCGAGAACCTTTACGGCATCACCAAATTCGCCAGCGAGATGATCACCCGCCGCTACGGCCAACTGCACCGCCTGTCCACCGCCAGTGTGCGACTCAGCACTCCCTACGGCCCCATGGAAAGGGTCACTGGACACCGGGCGGTAATGTCGGTGTTCTACGACTGGACCGGCCGGGCGGTGCGGGGAGAGAGCATCACCGCCCCGAGCCCCATCAATGGCCGGGACGAGGGACGGGATTACATCTATATCGCAGACATCGCCGACGGACTACGCACGGTCCTAGATGCGCCGTTCTTGCCCCACGACCTCTATAACCTGACCACCGGAATCTGGTTGACCTTTCAACAGATACTAGACGCCGTCGTCGAGGTGTCGCCATCCACCCAAGTCATTACCCCAACCCCAAAAGAAAATGAAGGGGGCGAGAGCTACTCACGAGGCCCGCTCTCCGGGCACCGGCTTTTCGACGACCTGGATTGGACGCCCAAGCACGACTTGAAGGCCGGGCTTGCCGACTACATCAAGTGGCGCAAAGATTCCAACTTCCTCGACTGACCAGGCATGACTATTTTGACAAATACCGGACGCCGGAATAGGATTGGCGCCTCAGACCCAATCGGAAATTAACTCTCCCACGGAGGCATGACAAAATGGAAGCCACAGGTATCTCTCACATAGCAGTTTGCGTCAGGGACATGGACAAGGCCCTGGCCTTTTACCGCGACATCCTGGGCATGAAAGTGACCAAGGACTTCATGCAGGACACCAGCACCGGCGGACTCACCCACACCTACAAACACAAGCGCGACAACCGCCGCACCGTGTACCTCGATTGGGGTCAAGACCAATTCTTCGTGATGACCAGCCACCCTGGCGACAAGACGGACGGAGAGGGCATCAAGTTGGACCAGGTGGGCGTTAGCCACGTGTCCTTCACGGTCAAGGACGTGCGCGGGCTGGCCGATGAGCTTATCGCCAAGGGCGTAGAGATCGCCGGTGGCATCGAGGCCTTCGCCGACGCGGATGGAAATGTCCGCACGTTCTTCGCCTTCGACCCCGACGGCATCTTGGTCCAATTCGACAGCGGAATCGAGTCCTAGCCGATCATTCCCCAACGATGATCCATAAAGCTCCAACGCCCAGCCAAAAAATGCTGGGCTTCGGTCCGGTTAGAGGTGTGTGTCATGGCCAGTAAGTCCAAAGACGGCAGAGATATCCACTGGGGGATCTTCGACTGGGTCGAGTGGGACCCCAACTCCCCAGCCCAGATCTTCGATGACCGGCTGAGCCTGCTGGAATACGCCGACAAGCAGGATTTTTACTGCTATCACGTGGCGGAACACCACACCACACCCCTCAGCGTGGCCTCTTCCCCCGGCATGTACCTCTCGGCCGTCGCCCAACGCACCTCCCGAATCCGCCTAGGCCCATTGGTCTACTTGCTGCCCCTGTACAACCCCCTGCGTCTGATACAGGAGGTCTGCATGCTGGATCACCTGAGCCACGGACGCCTGGAACTGGGCGTGGGCCGAGGCATCGTGCCCTACGAGGTGGCGCGGTTCGGAGTCGATCCGGATGAAGGCCGCGCCATGTTTGACGACGCCCTGGCGGTGCTCCTTAAGGGCTTGAACAACGAGACGCTGAACCATGAAGGGGAGTTCTACAACTACAAGGACATCAAGTTCTGGATCAGGCCCTACCAGCAGCCCCACCCGCCCATCTGGTACGCCAGCGGCAACATCGAGACGGTGCCGTGGATGGCCAAGAACGGAATCCACACCAGCCACATCTTCGACACCAACGCCGTCACCAAGAAGCATTTTGACCTGTACCAAGAGGTGTGGGAGAAGCACAAGGGAGACCCGGACCGGATCAACAACGGCGCCGGCGTGCCCAAGCAGGGCCAGACCCGCCACGTCTATATCGCCCCAACCGACGCCGAGGCCATAGATGAGGCTCGTAGCGCCTGGAAAGCATGGTGCGACAACATCAACTACCTGTGGAACATAGGCGAGTCGGACAACTTGAAATGGCTCTACGACTTCGATGCCCTGCTGGCCGACGAAAAGATCATCGCCGGGTCGCCCCAGACGGTCAGAGAGCAGGCCTGGCGGGCCGTGGAGGAGTCGGGAATCAACTACTTCATCAGCGTCTTCGCCTGGGGCAACATCCCCCACGAAAAGGCCATGCGCTCCATGAAATACTTCGTGGATGAGGTGATGCCGGGGCATAGGTAACCTGCGCGACCCGTCCCTGCCGCCATTCCAGAGTAAGCAGGAATCCATGCAGCCGCGTCTGTTCGCTGTTGGATGACTTACGGAGAACCGATGCCCCCACCTCCGACTGCGTCGAGAGTCTCGACTTCGTCGGACCTAACCCTCCCTCGTTGCGACGGGGGAGGGGATTCCTCTCGTCATTCCAGCGAAAGCTGGAATCCAGAATGTTCTCAGGAAATGACGCTTGGCAGTGGCAGCCTACATGGATTCCGGCGTTCGCCGGAATGAAGGGTGGCACGCCAAGTCCGCCCGATAACTAACCCAGCTTGGATGTCAGGTTTTGCTTAACCCCTGGCCAATCACTCTTCACGATGCTGAACAGCACCGAATCTCTTTCCCTTCCGTCAGGCATCACCATATGGTTCCGCAGGATGCCCTCTTCTTTGGCTCCTAAACGTAGGATCGCCTGGCGCGAAGTGGTGTTCAGGTAATCGGTCATCAACTCCACCCGGTTCAGGCCCAGGGTCTCGAAGGCGTGGGTGATCATCAGCAACTTCGCTTCCGTGTTGACCGGCGACCGCTGACAGGTCTTGCCGAGAAAGGTAAAACCGATCTCGACGCGCTTGTTGGACAGGTTGGCATTCATGAACCGCGTTGAGCCTGCCACCTGATCGTTGTTGGTCCTGTCGATGGTGGCAAACGCGAGCCCTTCACCCCGCTCGTGGGCGCTCTTCGCGTTGGCCAGGAACTGGTCGATGTCGTCTGGATGAGGAACTATGGTCACAAAAATGTTCCACAGTTCGCCGTCCGATATCGCCTGGCACAGCCCCTCTTTGTGACGCCCATCAAGGGGCTCCAGCCGTACATGTTCCCCTTCCAAGACCACCGGTTCGAAACTCATCAGTAATCCTCTATGACTGGTGTGACCCGGCCAACGCAAGATGCCGGCGGAGAGCCATCGTAGTGTCACCGGCCCATACCGTCAACGTTTCCCCCGTTGGACAATCCCCCATTGGACAGGCTTACTCAGGGGCGGTACTCTTTCTGAGGCCCGTTTCGGGCAACTCTCGCCATCCCTTAAAGGCGGTCTCAATAGCCACATGCCTCCCGCCCGGCCCTCCATGAACTCGTGAAAGTGAACGTAAGCCGGGCAGCCGGACCAATATCCATCCTCCGTCAGCGCAACTTCGGCCTCATCTGGTCGGCTATGACCATGTCTCAGATGGGGTCTCAGATGGAGACAGTGGTGGTTGTCTGGTATGTGCTCAACCTCACCGACTCGCCATTCCTCGTCGGGCTCACCGCGGCGGCCCGGCTGGGTTTCAATTTTCTAGCCCTATTCGCCGGGGCCACGGCAGATATCGTCCCACGCCGGACCTTGATGATCATCGTGCAGGCGGTGCTGGCATCGATGGCTCTCGTGATGCTTTTTCTGATCGTCTCGGGGCTGATCGAGGTCTGGCACATCTTCATCGTTACTCTGGCCGCCGGGTTGGCCCGTATCTTCCAGATGCCGACCATCCAGTCTCTGGCGGTCGATAGCGTATCGACGGACCGCATCCCCAACGCCGTAGCCCTGATTAACGCGGGATCGAATATCGCACTGGTGCTCGGACCGATCCTTGGAGGGTTGCTGTTCGACATATATGGCCCGGAAGGCGCTTACGTGTTGGTGGCTTCTCTGTACATCCTGAGCGGCTCGGCGGCGTTTCTGATCGGCACGACGCGGGTCAGCGAATCGGTGAAACGGGAGTCGGTGTTCACCATGGTGGCCGAGGGACTGCGGTACGTTAAGGGCGAGCAGTTGCTCTGGTCGGTGCTCCTGGTCGCGGTCATATTCAACATCACCGGGTTCTCGTTCCACACCACGCTGGTACCCATCTTCGCCAGAGACGTTCTGGGCCGCGATTCGGTGGGGCTCGGCATCTTGATCTCGTCCTTTGGCATCGGCGGACTGGTGGGGTCGATGTTCTGGGCGGCGATACCCAATCTGAAGCGCACAGGACTGTGGTGCATCCTGGCTGTGATGGGATGGCATTCCACCATGATCGTGTTCGCCGCCTCGTCCAACTTCTATCTGTCGGTGGGGATCTTGGTGGTCACGGGGATGCTGTTCTCATCAAGTTTGGTGCTGGTGCTCACCGTGCTGATGAAGACCGGCCGGCCCGAGTTCCGAGGCCGGCTGATGGGGCTACGGACCCTGGCGATCTACGCCCACGCCTTTGGCAGTATGGCCGCGGGGGCGTTGGCTGGGGCCATGGGCGCACCCACGGCGGCAGTGCTCTCCGGAGCGTTCGGGATAGCCATGATGATCGCGCTGGCCCTGATAGCCCCCAAGCTCCGCCGGTTCTAGGCGGAAAGATGGCTGATTTGGCCCCTTTTATAGCCGGATACATTTCACCGTAGGGGCGGGTTTCCAACCCGCCGCCTCTCTTGAATGATTTTCGATTTCGTAGACCATGGTTCTGTGCGGGTCCGTATCGGTTTCCACCAGCGCATTGCCTTTTCCCGAGCAGGGCAGGTTGGAAACCTGCCCCTACGTATCAACGTTTCAACAGTTTTCCGGCAATGGACGGATCCAGACACGTTGACACCACATATGATTTCGACCGTAGGTGCGGGTTTTTAACCCGCCGGGTTGTGGTAGGCCAATCCTCGAATGCCAGAACCACAAAACGGCGAAATACCGGTTCAGATCCTCCGGTAGGCATATGGTCCCCTGAGCACAGCGGGTTAAAAACCTGCGCCTACGCCGGTGACGCGCCCATCCGTCATTCCGGCGAAGGCCATCATCAGACCAGCGCCCATCTGGGCACCAAATCTGCTTCCAACTTAACTTTGGCGGCTGTCTGGCGGGGGTTGGGCTCGAAGGCCTCCAACAAACTCCAGAACCTCTTGGAATGGTCGAGGCGGTGGACGTGGCAAAGCTCATGGACCAACACGTACCGGGCCATCGGCTCGGGGAGAAAGAGCAGGTTCCGGTTCAGGCTGATGGACTTCTCGGCGGAACAGCTTCCCCACTTGGTCCTCTGCCGCCGCACCGACACCCGGCTGAAGGGCAACGACAGTTCCTCGCTCAACCGGCCCAACCAACGGACCAACACAGCTTTCGCCCGCTTCTGGAGCCACTGGTTCAAACCCCCTGCCACCAGGACGGGGTCATCCACCGGGCCGGTCAAAAGCAACACATTCCCGGTCTGCTCCGATACTTTCACACGCTCGGTTGGAGCAAGCGAGTACTCGGCGCGCCAGGTCTCGTCCAGCATCCCAAGTTGGACGGACTCCGGGCGTTTCAGTTCTTCAACCGGGTGGGTTCTTGCCAGGCTTCTTTCGATCCAGCGGGCCTTGGACTGAAGGATCTTGGGGATCTCGGACCGTTTGAAGCCAACGGGCACCACCACCTCCAGCCCCGTCCAAGACGACACCTTGATAGTCACCTGCCTAGCCCGCCTGCTCTCCCGGATGTTGTATTCCGGGATGGTCCAGTCCTGGCTCATCCGCCCTCACCCAATTAAATAGAAAAGTGGCCAATCAACATGAGATTGGCCACTTGTTTCGACTCTTATTCACGCCGGCCCAAGACAGATGAATCCTAGTAGTGGCGCAACTCCACGACGTTGTCGTCCGGGTCGTAGATGTAGAGGGATATCCCGTCGCCGTGGGAACCCCAGCGTTTGCCCGGTCCCGCCTGAATCTCAACGCCCATGGCCTCGAATTTCGCCTTTAATTCTTCCATGTCCGTGGGCTCGATGACCATGCAGAAGTGGTCCTGGTTCTTGATGCCGTCTTTGGCGATGGGCTCTTGGTCGGAGCCGAAGAAGTCGATGATTGTGTCGGCGTTGATCCTGGCCGAGGGAAAACGGACCTCGCCGGCCTTCCATTCCTTGACGCGCTCGGCCTTCATGCCCAAGACCTCGGTGTAGAACTTGAGCGATACCTCTACGTCCTTGTTCCGCAAGACTATGTGGTCCATCTCGGTGATCTTGACCAGCGCCTGGGTTTGGGTCGAAGTCTGACTCTGCGTTTCGGTCGACATAGATCCCTCCTGCCTACAACTTCTGATTTCCGGAGTATGCGACCAGTATACATCCTGGGAGGACACCGGAAAATGGGGGTCAATCCTCCGATCGGGTGATGATCACGATGGGGAATCGCCGGGTGGTACGGGTCTGGTAGCCTTCGTAGCCAGGATAGTCCTCGACGAACCTAGGCCACAGCTCCTCCCGCTCCTCTCCCGATGCTATTCGGGCGGTCCCTTCCCGGCGAACGCCACCGATCTGGACCCTGACTATGGAGTCGCTCCGGATGTTGAGCAACCAGTCCGGCGCCGCGGGGCTGCCGCCGCGAGAGGCGATGACACAGGGGTCGCCGTGGTGCACCAGATACAACAGGGGCACGGTCTTCATTCGACCGGAGCGGCGCCCTTTGGTGGTCAGCAGCAGGAAGTTGACGCGGCCCCGGCGGGACACGAACCGGCCTCTGAGCAAAACATAGAGAAACTTGTGGACTCTGCTGAGCATGGCGCCCATTCTGAAGCTGGGTTGTTTGATCTGCGTCAACCAGGCGCTCCGAAGGATTTAGCTTCCGCGGCAATTTCTAAACAGGAACCAGAGGGGTTGAAGTGAAACACACGTTCCAGCCCGCCAATGCCTGCGCGGGAAGTCTAACATGGCCCCAGAAGACCTTACAGAATCGGTTAACATGACAGATAGATGCATATACACTGTTTGTATGCCTTTAAACAAATTCCTTGACGTTTCTCATCAGGGACCGGATGTGGACAAGTGCACCTACATGGTGGCTGCTTGCGTCTGTCTGAACCTTCGGAAGATGTCGCGGATCATAACCCAGATGTACGACGAAGCTTTGAAGCCGTCGGGTCTGGGATCCACCCAACTTCCGGTGCTAGTTACTTTGGTTTCTGTGGGGTCGATGACCGTCAATGATCTGGCAGACGACCTTGTGATGGACCGCACTTCATTGTCCCGGTTGCTCCGGCCGTTGGTCGCCCGCGGGTTGGTCAAGATGACGCCGGGCGAGGACCGACGCACTAGGGAGTTGTCTGTCACGCCCCGGGAAGAGAGGCTGTTGCAACTGCGATTCCCATGTGGGACAGTGTGCAGGACGAGGTATTGGGGCGGCTCGGCCAAGACCGCTGGCGGGACCTCAAGGACAACCTTTCGGTATTTGCGGAATTGAACAGATAGTTTCTTGGTCTGTACCCGCCTATAACTACGGGCGGATACGGCAGTCACATGACAGAGTGGGGGTACCACTGGATTACCTCCCCGTCTGAAAAGGCCTAACGGCAAATATCCAGTTTGATATAGAGCGGCAGCCCTTGGTGCATAGAGTGCGTACTCATCTAACGACACGTTCGGTTACGGACGTCAAATTCCATCACTTGAATGCTACGCGACGCCAAGGAGTCCACGATGCGCTTGCCAAATGTCTTCGACCAGCTAAATGATGCTGTTTTTGTTATAGATTCCCGGTCCGATGTGATCGTCGACGCCAACCCAAAGGCTTGCGCGTTGCTTGGCTATTCTCGAAGCGAATTGGTCTCGGTCGGCATATCAGCCATCCACCCCGATGAGATACAGGAATTTCGGATGTTCACTCGGTCGGTTCAAGCAGAGGGACGGGGTTGGACCGACGAACTGAGTTGTTTGACCAAGTCCGGAGACGTGCTGGCAACCGAGATTTCCGCTTCGATGATCGTCATAGACGGAGTATCGAGCATGGTTGCCATCGTGCGCCCTGTTTCCGAGAGCCGGTTTTACGCCAGGCACATCGAATTGCAAAGAGGTCTTGCGGTTGTCGAGGAACGTAACCGCCTTTCCCGCGAGATTCACGACACCATCGCGCAGTCACTGACGGCGCTGGCCATGAGACTGGACCTGGTCGGCGACATAATCGTGAGCGACCCGGCAGCCGCCAACGCGGAGTTTGAGTCGCTCAAACTATTCGCGGACCGGTGCGTGGAAGAGGTCCGCAGGTCGATCTGGGACCTGCGGCCAAAGGCTTTAGATTCGTCAGGCTTGGTCGAAGCGGTCAAGATTGAAATGGCGAAGCTCCGGGAAAGCGGCATCAAAGAGGACCTGCGAGTGTCGGGGGCGGAGGCGCTCACCATGGACCGGCTACACCAGTCGGCCGCGCTTCGGGTTATACAAGAGGCTTTGAGCAACGTCATCGAACACTCCAAGGCGGTGACGGCTGTAGTCCATCTCGACTTCCGTTCAGAAAGCTTTGTCATCACCGTGACCGATGACGGCGTAGGGTTCGAAACCCGGAGAGCGCCGGACGACTCGCCAACCAGGAGTGGTTTTGGAATCACCAGCATGCAGGAGCGGGCCTGGCTGGTCGGAGGGTCTGTCTCGGTGGAGAGCGCTCCAGGCCAGGGCGCTGTTGTGAATGTTGAGATTCCGCACAAGCCTGTCACGCCGGAGTAGAAGTTATCGGCTAACGGGCCCGGCTGGGTCGAACTCGGCAGACTGCGCCCCCAACTCCATTGGGTTATAGTGGTTGATAGGCATGGCGCCAACCGGCTAGTGAGCCGACAGCAGCGGCCCATGCCCAGAACGCTTCCGGGAGACCCATCCGTCTTATGCCTCTGGTTTCCACCTCTGATCTGGCCGTTCATTACGGCGCCAACATCATTTTTTCGGGCGTTGATCTGGACATCAATGAACGGGCCCGCATCGGCATCGTCGGCCCCAACGGCGGCGGCAAGACATCCCTTCTCAGAGTGCTGGTGGGTGAGCAACACGCCAGCGAAGGGAGAGTGGCCCGCTCCATCGGCATCCAGGTGGGCTACGTGCCCCAGCACCCCGAGATGGACTTCACCGGCACCCTCCGTGAAGAGGTGATGCGCGCCTTTGACCAGGTCCGGGCACTGGAGAAAGAGCTGGAAGCCGCATCCCAACAACCAGACGCCCAGAACGGCAGTTCGGAAGAAGCCGGACGGCGTTACGCGGCCCTTCTTGAGCAGTACGAAGCCCTGGGCGGTTACACCTACGAACGCGATGTGGAACGGATGGTGGACGGCCTTGGCCTGAGACCGGAGACCCTGGATTCTCCGGCTTCGTCGGCCAGCGGCGGCGAACGGACCCGGGCAGCGCTGGCGAAAGCGCTCCTGGGTAACCCCGACCTGCTGGTGTTGGACGAGCCGACCAACTACCTGGACCTCAAGGGCGTCACTTGGCTGGAACGCTATCTGACCCACTTCGCCCCGGCGGTGGTGGTGGTCTCCCACGACCGCTATTTCTTGGACGAGATGGCCACCCAGATCTGGGAGATCGACCACGGCAGGATGAACGTATTCCCCGGCAACTTCTCCAAATACCGGGTGCTGAAGGGCGAGCGCGACCTGCGTCTGGCCAAAGAATATGAGGCGCAGCGGGAGTTCATCGCCAAAGAACAGGCGTTCATCGACCGCTACCGGGCCGGACAGAGGTCCCGTGAGGCCAAAGGCCGGGAGACCCGCCTGGCACGCTTGCAGCGCATCGACCGGCCCGACATAGACCGGTCGATCTCGCTGAAACCGGCGGGCGCCACCCGCACCGGCCAGGTGGTCTTGAGCACCAAGGGACTCAGGGTCGGCTATACCGACGGCGACGGCCCCACCGAACTGCTCAAGGTGCCCGACCTGAAACTGCCCCGCGGCTCCCGCACGGCCGTGATCGGCGATAATGGCACCGGCAAGACGACCTTCATAAAAACGGTCTTGGGGATGGTCCCGCCGCTGGAAGGCTCGGTGGCCCTGGGTCAAAGCGTCAAAATCGGCTACTACAGCCAGGGTTTGGACGCCCTGGTGGACGAGCAGACCGTCTTGGACTCCTTCTTGGAGATCAAGAATATGCCCTTCGAGCAGGCCCGCTTCTATCTGGCCCGGTTCTTGTTTCAGGGCGACGACGTGTTCCGGGAGGTGGGCGCGTGCAGCGGTGGAGAGAAGAGCCGTCTGGCCCTGGCCCGGCTGTTGATCACGGAACCGAACCTGCTGGTGCTTGACGAGCCCACCACCCATTTCGACATACCCAGCCGGGAAGCCTTGGAACAGGTGTTGTTGGGCTATCCGGGCACGATACTGCTGGTGTCCCACGACCGCCACCTCGTCTCGCTGCTGGCCGAGTCTCTGTTGGTCACGGCGGACGGCAAGGTAGAGGTCTTCCCCGGCACGTTCGAGGAGTGGTCCGAAGCCCAACGGGAGGCTGAAGCCGAGGCCGCGGCGTCGCGGACACAAGAGAGGGTAAAGCCAACCCAGCGCCCACAGCCGGTCAAGTCTCAAGGCCCAAAGCGCCGGAACCCAGCGGCGCCGGTTGTCGACATGGAGCAAGTCATAGTTGATCTGGAAGACCGGTTGAAAAAGATCGAGTCCCAACTACAGGCAGCGACGGAGAGCCAGAACTTCGAGGAAATGACCCGTCTGGGCGACGAGCACATCCAAACTCAATCCGAGTTGGAGCGGCGCCTAGAGGAATGGGATTCCTAGACGCTTTCTGATAGTCTAGCCAGTCCCAGCGCTGTCATTCTGAGGAGCGCGGTAGGCCGGCGAAGAATCCGCCGATCGGCACCTTGGCAGATCCTTCGCTTCACTCAGGTTGGCAGACGCGGAATGGTATTCGCTCTCCATGTGTTGATTCGAAGTTTTTAGCGGGGAGGGGCTGGGTAATTCCGCAGTTCAGCCACTCGTTTGTATTGTGCGGGCCAGTCGGCCGCGCCGTCCAGCTCGGTCTGAGCGTGGATCGGCCAGTACGGGTTCCGGAGCAGCTCCCGCGCCAGCAGGATGACATCGGCGTCGCCGTCGTCCAGGATCTTTTCCGCCTGGGCCGCCTCGGTGATCAGGCCCACGGCGCCGGTGGTGACCTCCGCCTCGCTGCGGATGCGGGCCGAGAATTGGACCTGGTAGCCGGGGAAGGGGGTCAGCGATTGGGTGGCGGAGTTGCCGCCAGAGGAACAATCGATCAGGTCAACGCCCTCGTCCTTGAGCCAGCGGCTGAATTCCACACACTCGTCCACGTCCCACCCGTTGCCCATGTACTCCGTGGCCGATACTCGGACGAACAAAGGCATGGAGTCGGGGATGGCGTTTCGCACCGCTCTAGTGACCTCCAGCGGGAAGCGCGCCCGGTTCTGTAGCGAGCCTCCGTACTGGTCTGTCCGTTCATTGGATAGCGGAGACAGGAATTCGCAAGCCAAGTATCCATGAGCCAGGTGCAGTTCGATGACCTTCATCCCTGCGTTCACCGCCAGCTTGGCGGAACTGGCGAAATCGTCCACCACCTGGCCGATGTCGTCCAGGGTCATCTCCCGGGGTACATCCCAGTCTTCTTGAAAGCTGATGGGGCTCGGAGCGATGGTCTCCCATCCGCCCTGGCTGGCGTCCAACATCTTGCTGCCGTCCCAGGGTTTGCCGTGGGATGCCTTGCGGCCGGCGTGGGCCAGTTGAATGGCGGGGGTTGCGCCGTTGCCAACGATGGCGTCGACCACCGGGCCCAGGGCCGCAACGTGACCTTCGTCCCAGAGGCCCAGGTCCCAGGGGGTGATGCGGCCGTCGGACCGGACCGCTGACGCCTCAACCATGACCAGCCCTGCTCCACCCACGGCGCGGGTGCCGTAGTGGACCGTGTGCCAAGCGCTGCAGCGGCCATCTTCGGTCTCCGAGGAATACTGGCACATCGGCGCCACGAAAACGCGGTTGGGGATCTCTTCGCCCCGGATAGTGATCGGCGAGAATAGCTTGCTCATGTTTCTCCTGGTTTTTTAGTAATAAGCCGGGCCGTTTGGCCGCGGCGGGAGCCGGTTAAATGGTCCGATTAACGGGGACCGGGACTATCCACAAAAAAACCCCAGCGAACGCTGAGGCCTTTATTAAAACCAGGAGTCTGTTTTGAGCAACTAGACCGACCACCTGAGTAATGATTGGAGATGTAACCGGGCAAAAAAATAGGCCCCAATTTCTTGGGAACTTGCCAAGCATCTCAACATAAACGATTCAGAGTTGTCAAGTGTTTGTGCGTGAACTCATGAGATAGGTCAAGAAACTGGTGGGCCGTTAAGGGCCTCCAGGTATTCTTCGGTGGTGTCCAGGTGGCAGTGTTCATGTTTCGTGATTCTGCCGAACATTAGACTCTATTGAGGTCCACCGGCAGCCCGGATTCGGCCGATTCGTAGACCTTGAGCACCAAGTCCAAATCGTTGAGGCCCTCTTCGCCGGTCATCGCCGGAGCTGAATCGTCGAAGATGCTACGGCGGAACTCCAGGACCATCGCCATGATGCCCCGGTGGTCGTCATCGAATTGCCGCGTTTCCTGCGTATCGCCATACTCGATCTTCAGCCAGGGACGCCCCAACTCAAAGTTCAAGTTGCCCAGGGTGCCGGTCACGCTAACCCTGGGACGCTGGACCGGCTTGCTGATGCTCCAGGTGTGATTGACGATGCCCACCACTCCCTCGGCAGAGCGGGTGGTGAGGACCATGCCGTCCTCTGCTTCCAAGCCTAGAGTGCCGGGCAGCACTTGCACGGCGTACACCTGTGCGGGCCGTCCCGTCAGGTAGGTCAGGACGCTGGTTTTGTGGATTCCGCCATCGATGAACACCCCGCCGCCGTTCCGTTCTCTGTCGTTCCGCCACGAGCCTGGCTCGAAGTGATGTTCTTCATGCAATTGGATGAGGCGGACTTGGCCCAACGACCCAGAATCAATGATCTGTTTTGCCGCTTGGACCGGGGCCAGAAACCGGTAGTTCTCAGCGACCATCAACGTCACACCGGCGTCGGCGGCCGCAGCGATGATCGCGCGCCCTTCTTGGAGCGTCCGGGCCAGGGGTTTTTCGACCAAGATGTGCTTTTTGGCGGCGGCCGCGAGTCGGGCGTGTTCCAGATGAAGGTCATGGGGAGTACAGATGTAGACCGCTTCGACCCTTGGGTCGGATACAGCTTCTACATAGGAACCGAAAGCGCCTTCGCCGCCAAGCTCTGCTGAGTAAGCCTGGGCACGGGCGTAATCACGGCTGGCGAAATAAAGCTCTACCTGGTCTCGCGCGTCCGACAGGGATTCGGCGAAGATGCGGGCAAACGAGCCGCAACCCAAGACGCAAAGTCCGAGTTTCATCTATTCTCCAGCCAGGGTTCGGAATCCCAAGACCGTGGTTGCTGAAGATGATACACCGGACTGCAGCCCGTCTAGGTGCCGCCCAAGTCAATTTCTGGGGCACGAAGCTCATGGGGTGTTTGAACTCAGATTCGCCGATGGCCGTTGCATGATGATATATACTGCACCCCGAACATCCCACCCGCCCGAATCCAGGCAATTGGAGGCCCCATGACCACCCAAGGCAACAGACTAGAAGGCAAGGTCGCCATCGTGACCGGCGCCGGCGCCACCGGCAGCGGAGACTTCGTCGGCATCGGCCAGGCCATATCCTTGCTGTTCACCCGCCAAGGGGCCAAGGTCCTGCTGGTCGACCGCGACGAGAAGAACGCCGACATCACGCTGGCCCAGATCAAAGAGGAGGGCGGCGACGCCACGGTCTTCGTCGGCGACGTCACCAACATCGATTCTTGCCAAGAGATGACCGAAGCCGCCGTAAAGACCTATGGGAAGCTGAACGTGCTGGTCAACAACGTTGGCATCAGCGGCCCCGGCTCGGTCACCGACGTCGAGGAAGCTTTCTGGGACACGGTGATCGACGTCAATCTGAAAAGCGTGATGCTGACCAGCAAATTCGCCATCCCCGAGATGATCAAGGACGGCGGCGGGTCGATCATCAACCTTTCTTCGATAGTCGGTCTGCGGGCCGGCAGCGGCAGGCCCAGCCACGCCTATGCCGCCTCCAAGGGCGGGATACTGGGGCTCAGCAACTCCATGGCTGTCCACTACGGCCGGGACAACATCCGGGTCAACTGCATCGCCCCCGGCCACATCAACAGCCCCATGGTCGCCAGGCACAGTTCCGACGAGATGATGGACCTGCGCCGCCGGGCGGGCCCCCTGGGCTTCGACGGCACGCCCTGGGACGTGGCCTACGCCATCTTGTTCCTGGCCTCAGACGAGGCCCGCTGGATCTCCGGAGTAACTTTGCCGGTGGACGCCGGACTCCTGGCCGCCACTCCCCTGGCCATGTTCCCCTACCTGAAAGATCCAGAGTAGGCCGAAAGCTGTCAGCTAGTCATCGCGGAATATCTCGGTACCACCGTTCGTCCTGGGTTGAGCAAACGCCACCTGCATCCATCTTAGCATCAGGTATTGGCATACTCTCAATCAGCACTTGGCTCGACCAGATATCCAGAGTCGCCTAGAGATGGTTGTTTATGGT